>Ga0129333_10003532_pt1 | contig 14646 bp, 9 predicted proteins | sample CPB6_08_DNA_FD_94474 | JGI IMG/M metagenome (GOLD analysis project Ga0129333, IMG submission 94474) | Freshwater to marine salinity gradient microbial communities from Chesapeake Bay, USA - CPBay_Sum_0.6_0.8_DNA | ecosystem: Environmental > Aquatic > Marine > Coastal | place: USA: Chesapeake Bay...
CCCGGCGACTCGATCATGGAGGCCGCCACCACCGGTAGCGACGCGATGTACAACAAGTGCAGCGAACACACCGAGCTCTTCGACAGCCAGATGAGCGCGATTCGTAACGGTACAGCCGCCGCCATCACCTACCCTGCGGGCACCTGGTCCAGCCAGGTGCCATCCGTCGGTTCGCCGCCGAAGATCTTCGCGGTGGTCGACTACTCGGTGCGCTGGCCCAAGGACGCCCTCCCCTATCCTATCCTGACCCATTCCAACCCTCTCGCCCTGATGACCCGAGGCGACGCCACCGGGTGGTCGCCCGGAGGGGCCGACAAGAACGGGGCCAACATGGGGCCGGGCTACGCCACGACCTCACCGAGCTACCGCCTCACAGTCAGCTCAGGCGGCGGCAACTGGAGCACGGCGTTCGAGACCGGTGATGGCGCCGCCAAGATGGGGCTCGGCGGCGCGTCGAACAGCTCGGGACAGGGCGGACGCATCTCGACGGTCTTCACGGAGCTGCCGATGCACCCCCCCATCTCACTGGCCCAGTACGCACACGCCAACTTCGGCATGCGCGACCAGGACCCGCTCTACTGCATCGGGAGTAGCTTCGCCTCGCCCAACCTGCCGCTCGACAAGGTTGTCAGCTATCGAGTGAATCAAAACTGGACCGACGTCGACCGTGCCTACCTTGCGAACATCGCAATCTGGGACCGCTACTTCCTCTCCTCAGCCTCGCCCGAGCCCACCCCGCCCTCCACGGCGATCAATGTGACGGTCGTCGACACCTTCACCGGAGCCGCACCGCCGTGGTCCGGCCAATCCTCGCCGCGCACACTGAACAAGGTCATTGATGATTTCGTGGACGGCACCACGACGCTGCTCAACCCGCGCATGCGTATCTGGAGCGGACGGAACCGCACGGCGTCCTCCACCACGACACCCACCCGCAAGGATATCGCGGTCAAGCTGACCGACTACAAACAGGCGGCCGCTCATCTGGTCATCGACGGTGCCTTCAACATCAACTCCACCTCGGTCGACGCCTGGGCCGCCGTACTCGGCGGGACCAAGCGGCTTGCCAATGGCGGTGACACCGCCACCACCCCTTCCGCCACGCGCAACGCACGCTTCCCGCGTGCCGCACGGAGCGACAGCACAGCCCTCAGCGACCCGCGCGCCGCGTGGACAAACGACAAACCTTGGACGGGTTTCGCCGCGCTCGACGACACACAGATTCGCCTGCTCGCCCGGGCCATCGTCGATGAAATCCGCTTCCGCACGCAGTACACGGTGCGCACGCCGATCGACCGCCAACTACGAAAGGGCGGGACGACCGAGTTCCCCGAGCGTAGATTCCGCGGCGCCACCCCAGGCAGCACGGTGGTCGTCCCCACCCCCTTCCTAGGGCTCTCCCAATTCGTCAACCGCTTCCTCGACGTCACCTCGCCCGGAAACGCCGTGGCCAAGGCCGGTTGCCTGCAAGCCGCCATCGCGCGAGCCGAGACCGAAGGCGCGGAGATCTCCAACCGCGTGACACCAGCGCCAGAGGTCAACCAAGCCTCGCTCGCCAGCAACACCGGGAGCGTCGGGCAGCAGTCCTGGACGGGCTACCCCGAGGGCATCGAGATCACCGATGCCGGGACGCGCTCCGCCGGCATCACCTCAAAATCGCCCAAGAACCAAGCCCACGCGGCCCTCTTCGCCCCCGGTTCGGTGCTGCAGCAGGACATCCTCGCCGCCATCGGACCCCACATCAACGCGCGCTCCGACACCTTCCTCATCCGCGCCTACGCCGAGATTCGGCCTCCGGGCGGATCCGAGACGGGACGCGGCCGCGCCTGGGTCGAGGCGGTCGTGCAGCGCACGCCCGACTACTGCGACAGCAGCGAGGCGCCCGAGACCACCCCTCCGACCAAAGTCACCAACGTGAACCTGGGGCGACGCTTCCGCATCGTCTCAGTCCGCTGGCTCAACCCGTCCGAGATCTGAACCGTGCGCCACACCCTTCTCCTCTGCCTGCTCCCCCTTGGTCTCCTCGCCGCGGACGAGCCAGCCAAGGCGCCCGGCATCAGCGCGACCTTCCGCGCCCTCGCCTTCGCGGGGCCGATTCCTGACGCCGCCTATGCCATCTCCGAGGACGAGCGCGTGCCCCTCGGAATCAGCAGCGATATCCTCACCGCCGAGCAGAGCTACCGAGGTCCCGCGAACCTCATCTTCACCCACCTCGCCAAGGACCTCACGGAGAAGCCGCTGGCCTCGGTGCGGCTCACTGACGGCGCGCGACTCATCCTCCTCTTCATTCCCAACGACCGGGGAGGCCTCTCCATCCAGGCGCTGAGCGACGCGGACGGACGTTTCCCCTGGGGCACGCTGCGCTTCATCAATCTCACAGGCGGGCGCGTGAAGATCAACGCGGGCGGCATGGTGATGGACCTCGAAAACGGAGGTGACCGAGCACTGCGGCCCGGCGCCAACCACAAGCAGTACGCGATGACCGAGATCCTGACGGAGCGCGAGGATGGCTTTGCGCGCGGCTACATGCTCCGCACCTTCCAGGAGGACGACCTGCGCGCCATCTACTTCCTACTCCCGGGCGACCCCAAGGAGCATGCGATCCGCATCAAGGGTATCGAGGAACGCAAGGGCGACGAGAAGACCAAGCCGCCCAAGGTGGAGCCGATCTCGCTCCGGCCGAAGGACAAGTCAGCCAAGCCCGTCAACGGGCAGACGAAGCCCGCCAAGCGATGACCTCGGCCTGGGGGTGCTTGCGCCCCTGCCAACGGTTCCAGGAGAGCCGCACGGCGAAGTCGACCGCGATGCCCGGACCTGGCGCCCGATCCGCCATGCGCCAAGCAAGCAATCCAAGGCGGCGTCCACCCGAGAGCATCAGCGTGTGACGGAAGTTCGCATTGCCGTCGCCGAAGCGCTGGACGGGGCGATCGAGCACAACGCCGCGCAGCGAGAAGATCGGCTCCGGATTGCCCTCGCCGTAGGGCTGGAGCATCTCGAGCTCGTCGAGCAGCTGCGCGGTGACCTCCTCCGGCGTGACCGACGCGGCGATCTCCACCGCGGGCTCGCCGGCGACGGGCTGGCTTGCCAGCCGCGCGGCCACGCCCTCGGCGAAGCGGCGGCGGAACTCGGGGACGTTGGCCACGGGCATGGAGACGCCGACCGCCATCGGATGGCCGCCGTAGTTGCCGAGGAGGTCATGGCAGGTCTGGAGAACCTCGACCAGGTTGACCCCGGGCACGCTGCGGCCCGAGCCCTTGGCGACGTCGCCCTCGCGGCCGAGCACGATGACAGGTCGGGAGAAGGTGCGGCAGAGTTTGCCCGCGGCGATGCCAACCACTCCGGGATGCCAGTCGCCCTGGGCGACAAAACCAGGGGCATCAAGCATGCCGGTCAGCTGGGCCGTGGCCTCGTCCGTGACCTTGCGGTCAATCTCCTGGCGCTCGCGGTTGAGCGCGTCGAGCTGCGCCGCGCCCTCGGCGCATTCGGCTTCGGACTCAGCAAGCAGCAACCGGAGCGGGATGGCCGCATCGGCCAACCGCCCGCTCGCATTGATGCGCGGTCCGAGACGGTAAGAGATGTCGGTCGACGTGAGGGTCTGACCAGGCTCGAGACCGCTGACCGAGACGAGGGCCCGCACGCCCGGACGGCGCGCATCGGACAAGGCCTTGAGGCCGTGCGAGGCGAGGATGCGGTTCTCAGCCCGGAGCGGCACGAGGTCGGCGATGGTGCCGAGCGCAGCGAGGTCGAGATAGTCCTTCACTGCGAGGTCGGTGCCACGGGCATCGCCGCGGAGTCGCAGCACCTTGAGGATGGCATGGATGAGCTTGAAGGTCAGGCCGGCGGTGCAGAGCGACTGCCAGGGTGCGTCCTCGGCGTCGAGCACGCGCGGATTGACCAGCAGGCAACCGGCGGCGGGTCCGTCCTTGGCGACGTGGTGGTCGATGATGATGACGTCGATGCCAGCCTCGCGCAGCCGCGCAACCTCGGCGTGGGAGTTGGTGCCGCAGTCAAGGGCGACGAACAGGTCGGGCTTGGGGCCGGAGAGCACGCGGTCGAGCGCCAGGTTGGAGAGACCGTAACCCTCCTCGAGGCGGCGCGGGACGTAGAAGTCCGGCTGGGCGCCGAGGCGACGCAGGACATGGACGAGCCCGGCCGTGCTGGTCACGCCGTCGACATCGTAGTCGCCGAGCATCGCGATGCGCTCGCCCCGGTCGACCGCGCGCACGAGACGCTCGGCGGCCTCGCGGAGACCGCCGACGGCGAAGGGATCGGAGACGTGGGCCAGCTGCGGGCGTAGGTGACGCTCGGCCTCGGCCTCGTCGGCGCAGAGTCGGCTGAGCAGAACCGCAACCACCCGGGTCACCCCGAGGGATTCCTGGAGACGGCGCGCGAGGGCGTCGTCGGTGGACCGATGGGTCCAGTCGGCCATGGGAGGCACGTCCGGGATCAGTTCGAGGAGGATGAACCGGCTTCCCAGGTATAGACCGGGGCCTTGTCCGCCGCATCCGCTCCCTTGCGCTCACCACGGTGCCACCAGTAGTAGATGGGCGAGGCGATGAAGATGGATGAGAAGGTGCCGGTGATCACGCCGTAGATGAAGACCTCGCCGTAGAGGCGGACATCACCCGCGCCGAAGGCCCAGAGCGAGATGGCGCAGAGCAGCACGGTCATCGAGGTAAGGACCGTGCGGGAGAGCGTCCGGTTGAGCGCGATGTGGATGACGTCGGCCAGCGAGCGCCCGGGGTGCTCGCGCAACTCCTCGCGGATACGGTCGAAGACGACGATGGTGTCGTTGACCGAGTAGCCGATGATGAGGAGGATGGCGGCGATGAGGGCGGCGTTGAACTCGCCCCCGAAGAAGACGAAGAGGGCGATTGTCATCAGCACGTCGTGCAGCGTGGCCACGAGGGCGGCGACGCCGAAGCCCGCCTCGAAACGGAGCGAGACGTAGATGGCGATGCCGAGTAAGGCGAATATCACGGAGATAACCGCGTTCTGACGCAGGTCACCGCTGACCGAGGCGCCGACCGCCTCGCGGGTGAGCATCAGCTGCTCGACCGGCAGGGAGGCGTCCCGAAGGTATCCGGGATGCTGCGCCTTGAGCGCGCCGACGATTGCGGTGATATTCGCGAAGTCTCCCTTGGCCTTGTCCTCTGTGATCGAGGTCTCAATGCGCAGGGTCGGCTCGCCCCCGCCGACCGGGGTCTGAAGGGTGGCGGTGGTGTCCGGCAGGCCGAGCGAGGCCGCCAGCGCCTGGACCTTGCCGGTGTCGATTGACTTGGCGTCCCGGATGGCGACGAGGGTCGACTCGCCGCCGCGGAAGTCCTTCCCGAAGGCCGACTCGCCGCGCTCGTAGAGGGCGAACATGCCGAGAGCGACGATGCTCCAGGAGACAATCAGCGCCGGACGCGCGTAACGCAGGAACTGGTAGCCGATGTCGTGCCGGAAGACAGGCAGGCCGAAGAGGCGGGTCATCACCCCACGGTTGATGGAGAACTCCTGCAGGCCGCGGCAGGTGATGAGCGTCGAGAGCAGCGTGGTGAAGATACCGATGATGAGGGTCACGCCGAAGCCCTTAATCGGACCAGTGCCCATGTTGGCGAGGATGAGCGCAACGAGCAGGTGCGTGAGGTTGGCGTCGACGATGGTGAGCATCGCGCGGTCGTAGCCCTCGCGCAGCGAGACCGCGGGGTCCTTGCCGAGTCGGAGCTCCTCGCGCACGCGCTCGAAGATCAGGATGTTGGCGTCGACCGCCATGCCGAGCGTGAGGACGAGCGCGGCGACGCCGGGCAACGTGATGGTCGCGCCGAAGTACGCCATAGCGCCGAGCATCATGACCAGGTTGACCACCATGCCGACGACGGCGATGAAGCCGCCCCAGAGGTAGAAGCCGACCATGAACAGGATGACGAGGCCGACCGCCACGGTCGAGGCGACGACGGACTTATCCTGGGCGTCCTGTGCGAGCGAGGGGCCGACCGCGGTGACGTCCTGGGTGCGCAGGGGGAACTCGAGCGGGTTGTTCAGCACGTCCGCGAGCTGCTTGGCCTCCTCGGGCGTGAAGCTGCCGGAGATCATCGCGCCGTTGCCGAGGATGGGCTTGTCGACGCTGGGGGCCGACTGGAGCTCGCCGTCGAGGACGATGGCGAGCTGCCCACGGGTGCCGTCGAGGTTGCCGCGGGCGATCTTTGTGGTCAGCTCGCCGAAGCGCTCGGCGCCGTCGGAGGTGAAGGCCATGTCGACCTGCCAGTTGAAGCCGTCGGGCATGCTGTAGCCGGCGCGCGAGATGATGGCGCCGGTGGCGTCGGCGCGCTTGCGCACGAAGTAACGGCTGAGCGTGACCTGGCCGGTGCGACGGTCGATGTCGCGCTGGGTCAGCGCCTCGTAGAGCGCGACGGGGGAGTCGACCGCGCGGGGATTGTCGGGCAGGCTGCGGAAGGTGTGGTCCAGTTCCGACTCGGTCGGGCGCGCGTAGCGGTAGACCTGGCGGAACTCGAGTTTGGCGGGCTTCTTTAGGACATCGATGATGTCGGGGTTGTTGGCCGCATCCTCGCCGGGCAGCTGGATCTCCAGCAGGTCGGCACCGACGGGGCGGATGACGGGCTCGGCCACGCCGTAGGCGTTGATGCGCTTGTCCATCACCTGCGCCGCCTGATCGATGAGCCCCGCGCCGCCGCGGTCGCTGCGTTCGGCGAGCGTGCGCTCGGCGCGCTCGACGCGCACCTTGGCCTCGGCGATGCCTGCGGCGTCGTTGGTCGCGGTGCGGGCCTCGAGCTGGGCCTTGGCCTCCTCGAGCGCCTTGGTCGCGTCGGCGACGGCGGTCTCCGTGTCGACCTTGAGCGTGAAGGACACCCCACCCTGCAGGTCGAGGCCGAGCTTGAGGCGTCCCTGGGACCGACGAAGGAGCTCCTTCAGGACGAGCGTGTTGCGCTTGAGCAGCTCGGGCTCGCGGACGAAGGTCTGCGGGTCGAAGAAAATCGGTAGCAGGTCGACGGGCTCGGCGCGACCGCGGCCGGCGCCGATGTCGCGCAGGGCCTGGTAATAGGTCGGCGACTTGCGATCATCGGGCACGGTGGCGTCCTTGGCCGACTTGACGCGCTGCTGCGCCTCGGCGTGAAGCTTGGCGAAGGTCTCGGTCGCATCCGGCCGGACGTGGGCGGGTGCGTAGACCTCGAGGGGAACGGTGCGGAGGGGAGTGAGCTCGTAGACTGCGGCCGCGAGGACCAACAGCGAGAGCACGACCTTCCAGAGGGGTCGCGAGGACATGGCTGAAATCCCTTAGTTGAGGGAGGCCTGGCCGATGACCTTGTCGGATTCGCCGGGCGCGCCGACGACGGCGGACCGGAGCACGGAGATGCGGACGCCCTCGGCGATCTGCAGGGTCACGCGGTCCTCGGAGACCTGGACGACCTTGCCGAAGATACCGCCGGTGGTCATCACCTGGGCACCCGTGGCGAGCGCATCCTGGAACTTGCGGATTTCCTTCTGCTGCTTGCGCTGGGGAGCGATGACGAAGAAGTAGAAGGCGACAAACATCAGGCCGTAGGCCAGCAGGATGATGCCGCTCCCACCTTCCGCGCCGGCAGCCGGTGCCGCAGGTGCCTGAAGGACAATGCTTTGCAGTTTATTCATGTTGTTTGGTTGTTTGGAAATTCGCTAAAGATGCTGGAGGGATGTCGAGGTGGGACAAAAAGGCAAGCCCACGCGGTCGGGGTTGGGTTGACCGCACCCCGCTGACGGTTCAGGATTAGACCTTATTTCCATGGAAAGTTCCCCCAAGGGGGTGTCCGGGCCCGCTGCCGGCACCTCGATCTCCAAGCCCCTGACCCTGGCGGCGACGCTGGCGACCCTGGGGGTGGTCTTCGGGGACATCGGCACGAGCCCGCTCTACGCCCTGCGCGAGAGCTTCCGCGCCGCCTTCGCGCATGCCGGCCAACTCCCCGTCGTGCCGGTCCTCTCGCTCATCATCTGGTCCCTCATCCTCGTGGTGTCCGTCAAGTACGTGCTGCTCGTCATGGAGGCGAACGACGAGGGCGAGGGCGGCGTCATGACCCTGGTCTCGCTGTCCAGCCATGGCAGCGGCGGCCTCTCGGCCTCCCGCAGGGGCATCCTGCTCATCGGCCTCATCGGCGCCGCCCTGCTCTACGGTGACGGCGTCATCACGCCGGCAATCTCCGTGCTCTCGGCCATGGAGGGCATCAAGGAGGCCAATGACCGCCTCAACGGCCCCTTCTCGACCGCCGACCTGCAAGCCGTGATACCGTGGCTCGCCGCCGCCATCCTGATCCCGCTCTTTGTCATCCAGAAGAACGGAACCTCCAAGGTCGGCGCCTATTTCGGTCCCATCACCCTGGCCTGGTTCGTCTCGCTCGCCGGCCTCGGCCTGCTCTCGCTGTTCTCGAACAGCGCGCACCTAGGGGCGCTGATGCACGCCTTCAACCCGATCGAGGGCTTCGGGCTCTTCGTCTACGCGCCCGGAATGGCCTTCGCAATCATCGGCGCTGTCTTCCTCGCCGTCACCGGCGCCGAGGCGCTCTACGCCGACATGGGGCACTTCGGCCAGAAACCCATCCGCCTCACCTGGCACATGGTCGTGCTCCCCGCGCTCATCCTGAACTACCTGGGACAGGGAGCCTGGCTGATGGCGAACAACGACGCGGTCTGCGCGCAGCTCGCGCAACACACGTCGGCCGCGAGCTTCAACCCGTTCTTCCAGATGGCGCCGGACTGGGCGCAGATCCCGCTCGTGGTGCTGGCGACGCTCGCCGCCATCATCGCCTCCCAGGCGCTGATCTCGGGCGCGTTCTCCATCACGACCCAGGCCATCCAGCTCGGGTACCTGCCGCGCATGCGCATCCTCCACACCTCGGGCGAGGAGTCCGGCCAGGTGTACCTGCCGGTGGTCAACTGGGCGCTCTTCGCCGGATGCTGCTACGCCGTCCTGCAGTTCGGCAGCTCGGAGCGTCTCGCCGGGGCCTACGGCATCTCGGTCAGCCTGACCATGCTCTGCACCACCGTGCTGTTCGCCGAGTACCTCCGCACGCGCAAGGCCATCGGCGCCATGGCCTACGTGCTGATGGCGCCCTTCATCGCGCTCGAGCTGCTCTTCATCGCCGGAAACCTGCCCAAGGTCCTGCATGGAGGCTGGCTACCGCTCACGGTCGGCTTCGTCGTCTTCAGCTGCATGTATATCTGGCAGCGCGGTCGCCAGCTGATGAAGAGCAAGTTCGCCCAGTCGTTCGAGGAGGACAAGGGGTTGTTCGACGCCTTCATCGACAGCGTGGAGGACCGCTTCCACACCGGCAACATCCAGCGCGTGCCCGGCATCGCCGTCTACATGGTCGGCAACGTCGAGTCCGTGCCGATGGCCTTCGCCCACAACCTCAAGCACAACAAGGTCGTGCACGAGCACATCATCGTGATGACGCTGCGCATCGACGAGTACCGCGCGACCGTCCCCCTGGCCGAGCGCGTCGAGCTGACCCACCGCGTGCCCAACCCGGTCGTGCCCGACAGCCGGGCCACCAAGCCCTTCCCGAAGGTGCTCCGGGCCATCGGACACTTCGGCTTCCGCGAGCTCGCCCAGGTCGAGCCCCTGCTCCGCGCCGCGCTCGAGGAGCTCGGCGTGCCCTACGATCCGATGCAGATCACCTTCTTCCTCAGCCGCGAGACCATCGTGCGCAGCGAGGCCGAGGGCTCTCCCCTGCGCCTGCCCAAGGTCGAGGAGAAGATCTTCGAGGTGCTCAACCGCAACTCGCTCGCCGCCACCGCCTACTTCAAGCTCCCGCCCGGCCGCGTCGTCGAGCTCGGCATGCAGGTGGAAATGTGAGGCCGTGTCGTAGGACGACACGGAGCAGCAAGCAGGAAGGGGCAAGCGGGAAGGACGTTTCCGGTGACCGGTGGCCGGTGGATGAGGGCCTGCGGCCCGCCGCCTTATAGCCCTTGCATGGCTAAAGTGACAACGAGCTTTAGCGAGTTCTCGCAGCGGTCACCGGTCACCGGACACCGCAGTTGGAGCCGCTTCCCGCTTGCCCCTTCCCGCTTCCTGCTTCCTGCTTCCCTCCCGTGGTCCTCACCTGCCGCAAGTCCTACGCGGACATCCCGTTCGCCCACCGCCAGCACCGGCACGCGGGGCATTGCGCGCACATCCACGGGCACAGCTGGACGCTCTCCCTGACCTTCGCCTGCAAAGAGCTCGACCGGCACGGCTTCGTGGTCGACTTCGGCGGCCTCGGGTTCGTCCGCGAGTGGATCGACCGGAATCTGGACCACGCCTGCGTCATCGGCGCCGATGATCCGGAACTCACCTGGCTGAAGTCCAAGGACGGCTCCGTCTTCAAGCTCCTCGTGATCGAGAGCGCCGCCGCCGAGGGCATCGCGCGCCACCTGTATGCCGCGCTCGACCCGCTGGTCCGCGCCAAGACCGAGGGCCGCGCCTGGATCGCCGAGGTCGAGCTGCACGAGGACAGCCGCAACTCCGTCCGCTTCGTCCCGTGACCTACCCGGTCAACGAGACCTTCCTCAGCTGGCAGGGCGAGGGCACGCACCTCGGCCGCAAGGCCTTCTTCATCCGCCTGCAAGGCTGCCCGGTGCGCTGCAGCTGGTGCGACTCGGCGTCGACCTGGCACCCATCGCACGTCCCGAATGACCTGCGCAAGGCGACCGCGGACGAGCTCGCCGACGAGGCTGCCGCGGCCAAGCCCGAGTTCGTCGTCATCACCGGCGGCGAGCCCTGCATCCACGACCTCAATCCTCTCATCACAGCACTCAGCGTACGCAAACTGCCCGCGCACCTCGAGACCTGCGGCGCCTACCCCATCGCGCCCAAGCTCGCCTGGGTGACGGTCAGCCCGAAGTGGGCTAAGCCCCCGATCGCCGAGGCCCTCGCGACCGCCGACGAGCTCAAGGTCATCGTCGAGAATCCGGAATCCATCGGTCGCTGGCTATCCGCCCTCGGCGGCACCTGGCCTTGTCGCACCGTCTGGCTGCACCCGGAGTGGTCGCAACGCGCCAATCCCGAGGTCCTTCGTGCCATCACCGACGCCGTGAAGACCCAGGGCGCGCCCTTTCGCGCGGGTTGGCAGGTACACAAGCCCTACGCGGCCGACGCGCTCGACGGGCGCTCGCGCCCGCCCGCGCCGCTGGGCGGAGACGCGAGCAAGGGGTACTGATAGGTAGAGAATAAAGACTAAGGCTTAAGGACTAAAGGGGAGAGACTCCGGTGACCGGTGACAGGTGACCGGTCGCACAAGCCTTCGGCTGACTGGATAAGAGGTCAGAGGACAGAGTTCAAAGTAAAGGGAGATGCCCGGCGGCCGTCACCAGTCACACTCGCCTGAGACTGCCTTGGGTAGGGCCGTCTCTCCGAGACGGCCGCGGCCCGCGCAGAGCGCGGGCCCTACCAGGCAACGAGCGTAGCGAGTTCACCCAGCGGTCACCGGACACCGGTCACCGGAGCATCGAGCCCTTACTTCTTCGCGCTAACGTGCTTGTCGACGACCTGATAGAAGGCGTCGAAGAGCTTGTCGGCGTCGTTGGGACCAGGACCCGCCTCGGGATGGTACTGCACCGAGAAGACCGGCTTGTCCTTCAGGCGCAGGCCGGCGACGGTGTTGTCGTTGAGATTGAGCTCGGTGACGATCGCGCCGCACTTGGCCAGCTCCTCGGGCTTCGAGGCGAAGCCGTGGTTCTGGGCGGTGATCGAGACGGTGTCGGTCTCGCTGTTCTTGACCGGCTGGTTGCCGCCGCGGTGGCCAAACTTCAGCTTGTAGGTCGAGGCGCCGATGGCGTGGGTGATGATCTGGTGCCCGAGGCAGATGCCGAAGGTCGGATAATCCTTAATCAGGTCGGCCACGGCGGTGTGGGCATAGCCGAGCGCGGCGGGGTCGCCGGGACCGTTGGAGAGGAAGACGGCGTCGGGCTTGATCTTGCGCACCTCGGAGGCCGGGGTGGTCGCGGGGAAGACATGGACGTCGAAGCCGGCGTGGCGCAGGCGGCGGAAGATCGAGGTCTTGGCGCCGAAGTCGTACGCGGCGACCTTGTAGATCTTCCGTCCGGTCTTCGGCTTGTAGAGGGTGGTGCCGGGGACGGTGAAGAGGCCGTCGTCGGCGCGCTTCTCGGCCAGGCGATAGGGAGCCTTGCAGGTCACCTCCTTGACGAAGTCGACGCCGACCAGCCCCTTCCACTCCTTGGCACGGCGCACGGCCTCGGCGTCGGAGATGTCCTCGGTCGAGAGACAGGCCTTCATGACGCCGGCGACACGGAGCTTCTTGGTCAGCGCGCGGGTATCGATGCCCTCGATGCCGGGGATGCCCGCCTTGGCCAGCCACGAACCGAGGTCGGTGGTGGCGCGCCAGCTGGAGACGACCGGCGAGAGCTCGCGGACGACGAAGCCGGCGGCCTTGGGACCGTCGGACTCCAGGTCTTCCTCGTTGACGCCGTAGTTGCCGATCATCGGCGCGGTCATCGTCACGATCTGGCCGAAGTACGAGGGATCGGTCAGGATCTCCTGGTAGCCGGACATGGAGGTGTTGAAGACCGCCTCGCCGACCACCGTCTTGGCCGCCCCGAAAGCCCTCCCCCGATAGACTGTTCCGTCTTCGAGGGCGAGGATCGCGGTATGGGCCATGAGCCCATTGAGAAAGCGACCTCGCCCTCGGATGGAAGGAAAAAAGACGCGGGGCCGAAAATTGGAGAACGGCCCCGCTCCGGTGACCGGTCACCGGTGACCGCTGGTAGAACTCGCCGCGCTCGTTGAGACTAACACTTTAGCCCTAAATCGTCGGGCCGAAGGCCCTCATCCACCGGTCACCCGTCACCGGTCACCGGAGTAGCCCTACTCGTACCGCTATCACCGCTAATACCGCTAAACCACGTAGACCGTCGGATCGGCCACCCCGGCCTTGGCAAAGGCCTCCCGACGCTCCACACAGGTCCCGCAGCGCCCGCAATGGCGCTCGCCACCGACATAGCACGACCAAGTCAGCCCCAACGGGGCCCCCAGCTCGGCGCCGCGCCGCACGATGGCGGACTTGTCCCAATCGACGAAGGGGCGCTCCAGCCGGACGGGATGCCAGTCACAGAGCCCGAGGGCCTTGTCCATGGCCTCCGCGAAGGCGGGCCGGCAATCGGGATAGATGGCATGGTCGCCACCGTGGGCGCCGTAGACGACGCTCTCGGACTTCGTCGCGACCGCCCAGCTGCCGGCCAGTGACAGGAAGAGCATGTTCCGGTTGGGCACGACGGTGGCCTTCATCGACTCGGCCTCATAGTGCCCCTCGGGCACCTTCTGGGTGCTGTCGGTCAGGGCATTGGCACCCATGAGGGCCGCGACCGAGCGCAGGTCGGCCACCTTGTGCTCGACCCCGTAATGGGCGGCCACGGCGCGGGCGGAGTCGATCTCCCGGCGGTGGCGCTGCCCGTAGTCGATGGTCAGCGCCCGCACCGTCCGCCCCCCGGCCACCAGGTGGGCGAGGAGCACGGTCGAGTCGATGCCACCCGAGAGGATGAGGACGCTGCTAGGCACGGGGTTGAATTAGCCTAAAGCACTAAAGCCTAAAGCCTAAAGGAAGGATCCTCCCGGCCGCGGACCCCTGTTTTCCTCTTTCCTCTTTCCTCTTTCCTCTTTCCTCTCTGCTCATGCCTCTCGCCCTTCTTTCCGTCTCCGACAAGACTGGCCTCGTGCCTTTCGCCACCGCCCTGGTCAAGCAGCACGGCTACAAGCTCCTCTCCACGGGCGGCACCTCGAAACTCCTCCGCGAGGCGGGCCTACCCGTCACCGACGTCAGCGAACACACCGGCTCCCCCGAGATTATGGAGGGTCGCGTGAAGACCCTGCACCCGAAGGTCCACGGCGGCCTCCTCTGCCGTCGCGACTCCGCCGAGCACCTCGCCGAGGCCAAGGCCAACGGCATCGAGCTCATCGACCTCGTGGTCGTGAACCTCTATCCCTTCGAGCAGACCGTCGCGAAGCCCAACTGTGAGTTCGACGATGCTATCGAGAACATCGACATCGGCGGCCCCTCCATGCTGCGCAGCGCGGCGAAGAACCACGCCTCCGTCAGCGTCGTCACCGACCCCGCCGACTACGACCGCGTGCTCGCCGCCCTCGCCGCGCCCGAGCAACTCCCCGCTCTCCGTCGCGACCTCGCCCTGAAGGTCTTCCAGCGCACCGCCGCCTACGACGCCGCCATCGCCAACTACCTCGAGTCGCAGACCGAGCCCGGCGCCGGCAACGTCCTCGGCCTCCCCTCGCGTTTCTCCCTCACCCTGCCCATCGCCCAGCGCCTCCGCTACGGCGAGAACCCCCACCAGCAGGCCGCGCTTTACGGCAGTTTCCACGAAGCCTTCGAGCAGCTCCAGGGTAAGGAGCTCAGCTTTAACAACATCCTCGATATCACCGCCGCGACCTACCTGATCGGCGAGTTCGAGAAGCCCACCCTCGCCATCCTCAAGCACACCAACCCCTGCGGCGCCGCCTCGGCCCCCACCCTGCTCGAGGCCTGGCACCAGGCGTTCGAGACCGACCGCCAGGCGCCCTTCGGCGGCATCATCGTGATGAACCGCACGGTCGACAAGGCCCTGGCCGAGGCCATCGCCGAGATCTTCTCCGAGGTCATCATCGCGCCGGAGTTCGACGCCGACGCG
>Ga0129333_10003533_pt1 | contig 14639 bp, 15 predicted proteins | sample CPB6_08_DNA_FD_94474 | JGI IMG/M metagenome (GOLD analysis project Ga0129333, IMG submission 94474) | Freshwater to marine salinity gradient microbial communities from Chesapeake Bay, USA - CPBay_Sum_0.6_0.8_DNA | ecosystem: Environmental > Aquatic > Marine > Coastal | place: USA: Chesapeake...
ATGCGGTACAGTTCGTCTTGAGCCGGGACAATATATCGACTGTAAGGATGGTATTGAAGGTAGGTAGACAGTTCGGATTCCGTATTGTTAACGACCCAACCTTCGAACGACTTAACGTCAATTTGCCGTTCAATTTCCTCTCGAAAGAAGGACGACGGGCTCTTCGATTTCAAGGCTATCAAACAAAAAAGATCTCGATTGTCGCAAAGGTCTAACCAAAGGGAATCCCTATACCTTTCCACCTCAGCATATTGCCTAAATTGCGGATTCGATTCAAGGAATTCGGTCAAACCTTGCAGGTTTTCCGCTTCGGTCAATGCCTCGAACTTTTCATTCGCCAATGCTTGATATTGCTCCCAAAGATTCGACCGGGTCCATCCCAAGGAATAAAACATCGCGCGCAAATTGGACTTCAATTGAATAGAATCCGTAACGAAGTATTGCATGGACCGATGCAGGTAATGCCAAGCGCTGTCCACGGAATTAAATTCTTTCGAATCGAAGTACAATTTAAAAAGGCCGAATGACGCAATGCTGGGATGGGAAGATTGCGAGCGATTAAAAACCTCTAGAGCAATACCAAAATTTTTAGCGTTTAGCGCCTCAAAACCTTTTATCACATGGGTTTTTTGGCTCCACATTACCCATGGAAAAAGGCCACACAACAAAAGGAATCTGAACGACATATCAGCAAAGATAAGCCCCAAAAACACAAAATAAAAACCCTAAATTCAAGCGCCATTTCATCCAATCAAGAAATGCTAAATCTATATGAACATAAAAGCACCAATGAAGCAACGAAAACCGTACCTTTGACGTAAACCTGGCGATGAAAAATATCCTAATCATAGGGTTTCTTGCACTTGTTACACAACGCATAGATGCCCAAGTTGTAACACAGAAAAAAAGCATTGAAAAGAAACCAACACAAGTCCCGGCGCAAGAAACCTTAACAACGCGGCAGGAAATTGCTTTGATCGATTTGACGGAACGACTCCCCTCTGCGGACCGCTACATTCTGGACATAAAATCGTTGATGAATTATTTTACCGACAAAAAAATCCCGGCAGATTTCCCCTTGTATCGCAAGGATAAATCGTTCGCATACAACCAACGAAAAGCCTTAAAGTGGTTTAGAAAGCATCAACATTTAATTGCCGAGGAACGTAAAACTTGGTTGAATTTGAAATAAGACATGAAGAAAATATTCGCTTTTCTACTGCTGGTAACTACAATGCTTCACGTTCAAGCGCAATGCAACCAGGCCAATCCTTTTTGCACAGGTACTAATTATTCCTTTCCCAACAGTACGAATGTCAATGACTTAGGCATGGTGGATTGTCTTTTCAGTACGCCGAATCCCGTATGGTATTTTATGGAAATCGATCAAAACGGGCCCATGACCTTATCGATAAGTCAAGTGGATGCTTTTGGTTTTGGAATCGATGTAGATTTCGCCTTGTGGGGACCCTATCCTTCGCTTGCAGCAGGTTGCGGCGGCGGGACCTTTCCTGTTGGAGCACCGATTGATTGCAGTTACTCCCCGAATCCCACCGAAACTGCCACCATCCCCAATGCGCAAGTGGGACAATTCTACATTTTATTGCTCACCAACTATTCCAATGATCCAGGAACGATATCCTTTTCTCAAACGGGCGGTACGGGGTCTGCGGATTGTTCGTTTGTTTGTGGAGTCACAGGATTCACCGCCAACCCTACGGCGTGTGCCAACAATTTGTACAACCTATCCGGAACGCTGAGCATTAACAATCCCCCTGCAACAGGAACGCTCACGATTTCAAGTTCTTGTGGTGGTTCTCCCCAAGTTTTCAATGCTCCATTTAGCAACAGCATCAATTACAACTTAACCGGGCTCAATGCCAACGGATCCAATTGCCAAGTAACCGCTGTTTTCAGTGCCAATGCGAATTGCAACACTTTTCAACCGTACGTTGCGCCAGCGCCATGCAATGCTGGACCCTGTTCCTTTGGTAACTTTACAGGGTCGATCACCAACTGCGATCCTGTAACGAACCAATACACTATTACTGGAAGCATCAATTACACCAACGCACCTGCTTCTGGAACTTTAACGCTGAGCAATTCTTGCGGAGGTTCGCAAGTGTTCAACGCTCCTTTTGGAAGTTCATCGAATTTCTCCCTGACGGGAACCGCGAATGGTAACAGCTGCGTGGTGACAGCCACTTTTTCGGCCAATGGAAACTGTTCTGCCACGTTAACTTATCCGACTCCACCTGCTTGCAATTGCAATGCTTTAATGGGAACCTTTACAACAACTTTACAAGGACTCCCGACCATTAACCCCATTTGTTATGGAGATTCTTTTAGCATCACCACCAACAACGACTTCAACGTCCCAGCAGAAATTCCCGGAGCTACCACGCCCGGTTCACCCAATTACGACCCCACGGCACCAACCTACGACCCAGGAATGATTTGGTTGATTTATTCTTGTCCACCAACGGTTTCCTTAGATCCGTTAATGGCCCAAGCAACAGGACTCGATATTCCTGACGACCCTTGTTTAGTTGGTATAGCATCCAACACGGGGAATTTAAACGACTTAAACGACTTGAGCACGATCAATTCCTTTCCTGCAGGTACGTTTACCAACAATGTGGTTTACTATGTTCCACTTACCATGTACAGCGTTCAAGACGGCATATACAGCTATATCATTGTCCCGAACCTGCAATGCTTCGACATGGGCAATCCCATTGCAGTGCAATATCTACCGGAAGTAACGGCGAATTTTACCTCAAACTGTGCGAACGGTACAGCATCCGTTACCGTCAGCGGTGGTTCACCCGAACTGAACGGCACCGCATTTACGGCCTCCAATTTGTTACCTGCAAGTGCCGGATTTGCGGTCAACACCGCGCTCAATAACGGAATTATATTGGTTAACAACCTCAGTACCTCCGGGCCATTTTCCTTTGACCTAACGGATGATGCAGGTTGCCTCTACCCTATTTCAGGAAATTATGTAGGTCCGGATCCGGTGACCCTATCCTATCCAGACACCTTATATTGTTTATCCGACCCCAATCCCCTGGCAACGATAACCGGGCTGAACGGAGGGACCATAAGTGCTGGGATTGGAATAGCAGTGAACCCAAGTACCGGGGAGGTAGACTTGAGTAATTCATCGCCTGGCAGTTATGTTATCACCTACACTTCGCCAGCAGCAGTTTGCCCAGGAGTGGATGATTTTTTAATTACGATTGCCCAAAGCCCAACCATCGATGCCGGAAATGACAAAGTAGTGTGCTTTGGTAATGCCGTTCAACTTGACGCAACGGGTGCTAATTCCTACGTTTGGAATGTACCGGTTGCCAATGGCATGTCGTACATGCCCCCGGTAGGTACTACGGAGCTTATCGTAACAGGAACGAATGGATCAGGGTGTTCTGCAAGCGACACCTTGGTGATTGAAGCACTCGAGGATTGTACAGGAGAAGACTTGGTGTATTGGGTTCCCAACACTTTTACCCCTGACGGGGATCAACACAACCAAACGTTCAAACCGGTGTTTTTCTCGGGATACGATCCTTACGAGTTCGCCATGTACATTTTCGACCGTTGGGGTGAACTGGTCTATGAAACGCGTAATGTCAAATTCGGATGGGACGGTTCGACAGGTCGAAGTGGCAAGAAAGCTCCTGACGGAGTTTATACTTGGAAAATTGTATTTAAAGCCCTGAACAACGACGAGAAGATCCAAGAAGTGGGGCACGTGACCTTACTTCGTTAATGGTCTTTTAATTTTTCTTTGAATACTTTCCGGAACTTTTCGACCTTCGGTTTAACCACGTATTGGCAATACTGATTTTGCGGATTGAGGTTAAAGTAATCGTGATGGTATTGTTCCGCACGGTAAAAATTATTGATTTCCTTTACTTCGGTAACAATAGGATTATCCCACACCTTTTCCTTCGTAAGTTTAGCGATGTACTTTTCGGTAATGGATTTCTGAGCCTCAGAGTGGTAAAATACAACGCTTCGATATTGTGTCCCTACGTCATTGCCTTGACGGTTTAATTGTGTAGGGTCATGAATCCACCAAAACAACTCCAATAATGCTTCAAACGTAATCTTTTCGGGATCAAACACGATGCGTGCAACTTCTGCGTGTCCGGTAGTACCCGAACACACTTGCTCGTAGGTTGGATTGAGCACCTTTCCGCCGGCATAACCAGGATATACCTCAACGACCCCGTCCAATTCTTTAAAACACGTTTCAACGCACCAAAAACAACCCGCGCCAAACGTTACTTCTTCCGTTTTTACCGAATCCTCTGCAATAAAATCCAAGGCTACTGAATTTAAGCAATACCTTAAACCGGTTGGCTTTGGACCGTCCTCAAACACATGACCTAAATGGGCATCGCATTTCGAGCAGCGGATCTCAACCCGTTCCATGCCATGGGAAAGGTCTTTCACCTCCTTTACAGCCCCCGAAGAAATAACGTCGTAAAAACTGGGCCACCCCGAACCTGATTCGTATTTGGTAGTACTGGAAAATAAAGGTGCATCGCAACCGATACAACAATAGGTTCCCTTCTCCTTGTGATAAACATATTTTCCGGTGAAAGGTCGTTCCGTGCCGCCGTCTTGAATAACTTGGCATACGTTTTTAGGCAGCATTTTATCCCCGTAAGGGACCAGATCTGAAGATGAGTTCATGGGTACGTCGTTTTGAGAATAGGAACAACTGGAAAGAAAACACCCAATTGAAAAACATAGGATTTTCTTACGTTTTCGCCAGGTATTTTTTAACGGTGTAATGTCCAACATAAATTAACGGAGTTAAAGCCAAACCAATTAACAACTTTAACAGGTAGTTTGTTGGTGCGATGCTTAAAAAATCATTCCAAGTCATAGCACCGGGCAATACGAAACCGATGAACAGAACGATGTAAGAATCAACCAATTGAGAAACCAAGGTACTCCCTGTACTTCTTAACCAGATAAAACGATCGCCTGTTTTGGATTTAATCCATTTAAACAACGAGGCATCTAACAGTTGTGAAAATAGAAATGCCGCAATGCTGCCGACGATCACCATTTGGGCTTGACCGAACACCAAATTATAGGATCGGTTATCGGCCAATGAGCTATTCGGAATTTCCAAGGCGGGTATTTTCAACGAAACACCAACAATTATAAAACAATAAAGAATCAAACCCGAGGTTATCCACGACAGTTTGCGAACGGTTTTTGCACCGTAAAACTCGTTCAATAAATCCGTCAATAAAAAAACCACAGGCCAAGGAAGTATACCAATCACGGTTACCAAGGGTCCAATTTTATGTCCGAAAACATTGAAGGCAATGGGAATGGAAATCAACTTATTGCTGATTAATTCAGCCGTAACGGCATTGGTAATGAACAAGCCTGCAAGGACTACAAAAAGCCATGTTTTGCGATCGAAAGTATACGTCATTATTCTTTTTTCTTTTGGTTGCTGATTCCGTAATCCAGCCTTTTCGTTTTTACATACCTGGAAATGTAATACTTGCTGGTTTTAAAATTATTAATCACGACCCCTTTGCTGGTGGAGGAGTGGATAAAATTAATGGCATCGGAGGTAACTTCAACCACCATTCCTACATGGCCTACCCCTCCGGAATTCCCGCTGGCTCGAAAAAACATCAAATCACCGGGTTGAATTTCAGCGAGTGAAACCGTCTCTCCCAATTCCGCTAAACTATAACTGGTGCGAACCAAAGAAAAACCAAACGAGCCAAAAATATAGTTGATGAAACCCGAGCAATCGAATCCGGTGGGCGTTGTTCCTCCCCAATGGTAAGGAGTCCCTAAAAGCGTTTTCGCTAAGGCAATGATGGAACCGACCTTTTCGTTGGGGACCGGTACCGAAGAGGTATCTTGAATCACCTGAACGGTAGAGTCTTTGGAAACCTGTCCCAACGCACTTAACGAGCAGCAAAACCAAGCTATAAAAAATACGAAACAACTGCGCACCCACGAAATTATAACTATTTTTGGACAAGTTAGTGAATTGAAAAATGACAAAATCCGAGGTAGCGCAACTCAAGAAACTCTATTACTCCATTGGAGAAGTAGCTCAAATGTTTCATGTTAACACGTCCTTGTTGCGTTTTTGGGAAAAAGAATTCAAATTCGACATTGTAAAAAAGAACCAGAAAGGGAATCGATTGTACTCGGTTAAAGAAATCGAAAAAATTCGTCAAATCTACCAATGGGTCAAAGTCGAAGGATATACGCTTGAAGGGGCCAAGCATCGCCTCGGATCTGCCGTAAAAAACAAAACCACAACAACTCAATCCTCCGAAGTTTCGGAAGTTATCACCCGACTCGAAAGCTTAAAACAACGGCTTATTGCTTTGAAAACTTTGTAAATGGTATGAACCGAGGTACCTTATTTTGGTACTTTTGATATTCCGGGTATTTCTCCGCTGAAATGGCCTCCGAGAAATCCGAACTTCCTTTAAAAAGAATTACCAGAAGAACGCAACCGGCCATGGACCAATTAATCCATTCTCCTGTAGCTACGACGGAAAATCCATAAAACACAATCCAAACAGACTGTTCCATGGCGTAATTAGGGTGACGTACGAGGGACCATAATCCGCTCTTAACAAAGCCGTGGGAATATTCCTCCAAGGGCAATCCTGCTTTGATTCGACGGTACTTTTCGTTTTGGAATTCCCATTGCTGCTGATCTGCTATGTACTCCAAAACCACACAACCAACAAAAACCACTGCCAGCGCATAATCCCAAACGACCAAAGGGGTATTATTGGTGGCTGTTAAAATCGGAATTGTGAAAAGAAAGATCAAGGTATTTTGATATCCACTGATGAAAAAGAGGTTGAAAGCAGCCCAAACCCATCGGTTGGTAAACCCCGGCCTTTTGCGGAGAATTTCCCAGCGGTAATCTTCTTCACCCGCCCAAAAACGCCACGTATAAGCGCCACGTCGCGCAAAATTGTACGTAAGACGCACTCCCCAAACCGTAACAAGAATCGCCATTAGAACCATTCGATCAGGTAAACCAGCCACCACGGCCATATGCCAAACATAATAAATGGGAACAAGGCTCCAAAGTTTATCCACTTGGGAATTATTTCGTGTAATTTCACCCACCACAAAACAATAGGCTATCACGCCCCCAACAATCCATACCATGTGGTCGTAGAGAATGGTTTGTTGTAAATCGTTCAAGGGCGTACCGAAATAAAAGGTAATGATGGGTAAACATACTACCGTGAAAATCAAGAGTAAAATGGTAACTAACATGGTGTTTAATTTAAGGAATAACCTGCTTTATCTGCACTGAAGGGGTAAAAACTCCCGTTCGCAACAGCTAAGATAGCATTATCTTCGTTCCGTAGGGTTGCTTTCATAAAAATCACCCCTTTGCCTTTTCGAACCACTTCAGAAACTGCCTGAAGCCTTGACCCCAATAAACCCGGTTTTAGGAAATTTACGTTCATCTCGATGGTCGACACGACTTTCCATTCATCGGCCACCAAGGTCATGGCTCCCGCCCCCATGGTCGCGTCGAGCAATGTTGTCACAACGCCACCGTGCAAAAATCCCGGCGTTGCCAAATGCTGCGCATCAACGGACATGCTATAGCCCACCCTACCTGGCCCAAGCAAAGAGAACTCCATGCCGAGCAGCTGCGTGAAAGCATTGTTCTTGAGATATTCTTGAATTAAGAACTCTGCGGTACCGGTTCGATCCATTGAAAAATAGCGTTTGAAAGCGTTCGATGAACGGTGGAATAATTCGCGGTTTCCACCCAACAATTGATGTTTAATTTACCCGATTGGCCGTCGAATTCGGAAAAATAAAAGGCGGGTGATGGGTCCTGAATGATCAGTGGATTTTCATCGATGAGTAACTTAATTCGGGCGATTAATTCCATGGAATTCGCTTGGTAAGGCACCGGAACAATGAGATCAACGCGTCGGCGTCCTTCTCGCGTAAAATTGGTAATGACCCCATTGATCAATGGTCCGTTAGGCAGGACGATGGTTTTGTTGTCAACGGTGCGGATATATGTATTAAACATTTGGATTTCAATCACTTCACCCGTCACCGTAAGGGCTTGAATGGTATCATGCAATTTAAAGGGTTTAATTACCAAAATAAGAACTCCACCGGCAAAATTGCTGAGTATTCCCCCGAAAGCCACACCAAAAGCAATACCTACGGCACCAAGGATGGTAACAAACGATGTCATGGCTACGCCTAATTGTGAGATGGCCAAGAAAACGGTAATCACCTTGGATATCACGGAGGTGAAGTTGGCTAAAAACGTAATCAATCCCTCTTCGGCATCGCGTCGTTTCAACAGGGCTGCAACCGCCATCGAAATCCTCTTTGCAAGCCAAAAACCAAAAAACAAAATGGCAATGCTCAACACAATGTTCAAGGCCAAATGCGAAATCCAAGCGAACACTTGTTCCTGTTGTATGTTTAAGGTTTTGAGAAGGTCTTTCATAGGGTGTTTAGAAAGCACAAAATTAGTAATTTTTACCGATGGTATTTTTGAAAAACCTTTCAGATGACTTAATCCTGCCGGACCAGGTCACGATTTGGCGCAGTTTCTATTCAACCGAGGCTGCAGACGCCTATTTGCAGTATTTCTTAGGATTAAGCAGTTTGCGTCAAGGCACCGTTCATATTTTTGGAAAAACCTACCCAACCCCTCGCTTAGAAGCATTTTTCGGGGAAGCTGGATTGAGTTACTCGTACTCGAATCAACGGTTTGAGGCCTTACCTTTGTGCAATGTCCTACTGGAAATCAAAAAAGCGGTAGAATTGACCACACAATTTCAATTCAACGCAGTCCTCGTGAATTTATACCGGAATGGGCTCGACTCCAACGGATGGCATGCCGATAACGAACCCGAATTGGGGGACGACCCGGTGGTTGCTTCGCTGAGTTTTGGCGCCAGCAGGAGGTTTTACTTGCGTTCCAATACCGAAAATAAATCGTTGAAACTGTTATTGGAAAATGGCGACCTGCTGTTGATGGGTAAAGGAATGCAAACCGAATGGAAACATTGTGTTCCGAAAAGCCCAAGGGTATTCGAACCACGGATTAACCTGACTTTCCGAAAAATAATCCAGCGCTGATCACTCCTTTTTAAGCCATTGCAAAATCAAAGCCCAGGAGTTGCGGTGGTCATACGATAAAATCCCATTTTTAAAAATCCTACCCGCAATTACCACCAACAACAGCCCTGTAACCAGCTGAATCACCCATGCAACCAAGAGCAGCAAATACTCCGACGGAGCGACACCTACGGACAATTTAACCATAGCCACCATACCTGCTGTCCATGGAAAATACGTAAAAAAATCGGTAAGAGCTGATTCGGGGAAAGCCATTGCATTGTATCCGGAAAAAATACTCAAGGCCAATAGCATCCAAATGGGAATGCCGAATTGTTGACCGTCAGAGCTATCCCCGCTGATTGCGCCCATGGCGGTAAAGAACGAAGCGAAAACCCAATAAGTACCCACAAAAAACAGGAAAAAATTGGGGAGTAACCACGCATAATTGATTCGATGGTACACCAAATTTACTTGGTCATTTTGCTGCATTGCCGTATCGAAACCCAGTTCTTTCATTTGATCACCGCTCACCTGAACCCCTTGTAAATATTCCGGGGTAAAATACTCAGGAATAATGTACTCCTTTAAAAGCCCTAAACCCACACCAACAATGCTTATCCAAAGCACTAATTGCAGCATGGAGGCCAACCAGTTGCCCCCTATTTTCCCAACCATCAGGTGATGCGATCGAACGCTTGACAACAGTACCTCAGAAATTCGATTCGCTTTCTCACGATTAATGCTCCTGGTAATGTTGGTGCCAAACACGGCAATGAAAAACATCATGATATATCCCAAGGTAAATCCAACCCATGAAATTTCTTGGGTAAACTGACTGTAAGGGTCATCCACGTCACGAAAATCAACGTTCAACGGCTGTTTTATTCTTCGGAATTCTTCTTCGCTTAACGTGGTAAATTGAGCAATCATTACTTCCTCAATCCTACGTTCCACATCGAATTTCAACTTCATTTTAAGGGCTAAACTCGGGGTAGCCTTGTAAAACAAAAAGGCCTTTTTATTGATGAGAACTTTTTCGTTGATTTCAATTAAAGCATCAAATTCCTGAAATTTGGGGCTCTTCTTAAAGGCCTCCATTTCAATGTAGTCGTCGTAAAAATAATACGTCACATGTTCAGAGGGGTTCGACACAATTTTACCTTCCATTAAATTTGCCGGATCGGCAATGAGCACCTTCATGCTCGAAACCCCTTGATTCCCTGAGGCTAAAAGGAAGTAAATTCCAGCGATGATTAACAAGGGGCCCAAAAACAACATCCAACGAAAGGAACGGTTATTTAGGCGCTCTTTGAATTCCCTCAAGGCCAAAAGCCAACTATTCTTCATTGGCGACTAATTTTAAAAAAACTTCTTGCATGCTGGGCAACTGCTCTTCAATCAATTCCAACTTCACCGATTCGGATAACCTCTCAAATACATCGTTGAATGCATAAGGACCACGGCACTTGATGGAAGCCTCAAAGACACCTTCCATTAATTCATCGCACGACAGCAATTCGAACCACGTCCAAAGAGCGTGAGCAAAAGCCATTTTACTTCCCCGAAATCTCACCTTAAAATTCCCCGTTTTGTAGAGGGTTCTCAATGCTGAGACCTGGTCTTTGGCAACCACCTTTCCGCGATGAATTAAGGCCACATCATCGCAAAGTTCGTCCACACTTTTCATATTGTGGGTTGAAAAAATCACCGATTTACCTTCCGCCTTGAACCCCTTGATGGAATCCAATAGCATTTCTACATTGATGGGATCGAAACCGCTCAAGGGTTCATCGAGTATGATTACCTCTGGATTGTGAAGTACGCTTCCGATGAATTGAATTTTCTGCGCCATACCTTTGGACAAAGCGCTTATTTTCCGGTTCGACCAAGAATGCGCGTCGAACTTTTCCAACCATTCCAGCGCAGCCATTTTTGCGTCTTTTTTGGATAGGCCACGAAGCTGTCCTAAAAACATCAAATGCTCCAGCACTTTCATTTCTCGGTATAACCCCCGTTCTTCGGGTAAATAGCCGAAGGATCGAACATGAGCAGCATTCAATGGCGTTCCTTGGTAGGTGATATGGCCTTTGGAAGGAATCAATATCTGATTTAATAAACGAATTAAGGTGGTTTTTCCCGCTCCGTTGGGACCGATCAGCCCAAATACCCTGCCTGCAGGAATGTCCAAGGAAACATTATCCAATGCGATTTTCTGTTGAAAAACCTTTGAAACCTCCGTGACTTGAATCATGAAAGCGAAACTAAGGATTATTTTGAATTAATGCGCTTAGCTTCCAACCAAATAATCGTTTAAATAGGGCGAAAAATGCCGTTAAGCCCAACAACAGTAAGCCCATACTTAAGCCATCAAACGAGCCGGAATTCGAAGAGAAAAGAGCCGGAATTTGCAAGGCTTGTTCTTTGGAAGTCACCAATATTCCAGCCCATAAATTGTTGGCAAAATGGAATCCAAAGGCCAATTCAATCCCTCCATCCAATGCGGTAATGATGGATAAAAAGGTTCCCAAAACACTGTATGCCAAGATAAAGATCATCCCGTATTCTTTGATTTCCGGATTACCTAAATGCATCATACCGAACATAATACCGCTCAACACCGCGGCCAACCAAGGCTTTTTCAACCGCGCATTGAGGCCTTGCAAAGCATAAGACCTGAATAGTAATTCCTCCGCTAATACTTGTAAGGGTAAGAACAACAGCAACAAAAGTAAAGCCCTGAAAAAAGAATCAGCCTCAAAATTCCAAGCGAGGGATTGCGGATTCACGGCAAATTGCACCAGCACCGTTAACAACATAAAGGTTGACCAAAAAGCAAATGCCAGAAGCACCTTGCTCACAGAAGGTTTGGCACGCGCCGTAACCCACGTCAGCCCATCCACTTTATGGATCCGTTTTATGGAAAAAAGAAAGGCAAGCAGGACAGCAATGAAGGGAATCATCTGCAACACGAAAACCGTCTGAAAACCCAAGACCTGGGTAGCCGTGTGCAAATCAATAACACCGTGCTTTGCAAAGACGATGCTTGCCGGCAAATTACCTATAAAAAAAAAGAGAAGGATAAGGAGCAGTGATTGGGCAACTTCCTTAGCTCCATAGACTCCTAATTTCCATTGGTCTATGAAAGAAATCATGAAAAATAATCACGAATTTTCCGAAAAAAACCGCCTTCCTTTTCGGAGTCTTTCGGTTTGAAATTGGGATTATCCACCTGTTGTTCAAACCAAGATTTTTCCTCCTTGGATAAATGAGTAGGAGTCCAAACATGAATGTGCACCAATAAATCTCCCGTTCCATATCCTTGAATCGAGGGTAAGCCTTTGCCTTTGAGCCGCAGTACTTTTCCACTCTGTGTGCCCGGTTCAATTTTTATTTTGGCTTTACCACCAAGGGTAGGGATTTCCAGGGAGGCACCAAGAACCGCATCGCTGAAGGTCACGACGGCTTCGTAGTGAATGTTTTCATTCTCCCTTTTCAGTTCAGCGTGTTCCAGTTCTTCGATAACCACGATTAAATCTCCATTGACGCCATTGAACGGTCCTGCATTTCCTTTTCCTCGGAGCGAAAGTTGCATTTCGTCTTCAACGCCCGCCGGTATCTCTACTTCTACAACCTCTTCCTGTTTTCTTAAACCATAAGCGTCGGTATCCGAAGGTTTGTGTTCTATCATTTGACCAGCACCTTGACAAACATGGCAGGTAGACTGGGTTTGCATAGCTCCAAGAAAGGTTTGTGTAACACGTGTCGTTCTTCCAGAACCGTTGCACGTTCCGCAGGACTTGAAGGTTACCCCTTCAGCTTGGACCAACTTACTTACCTTGATTTTCTTTTTTACGCCGGTCGCAATTTCTTCCAAGGTTAATTTCATTTTCACCCTGAGGTTTGAGCCTTTCACCACTCGATTTCCCGAACGAGAACCACCAAAGCTTCCGCCAAAGGCTCCTCCAAAAATATCTCCAAACTGAGAGAAGATATCGTCCATGTTCATCCCTCCACCGAACCCGCCTTTGAGTCCATCGTGACCGAAACGGTCATACTGCGCTTTTTTATCCGCATTGGATAACACTTCGTAGGCCTCTGCCGCTTCTTTAAATTTCTCTTCAGCGCTTGGATCATCCGGGTTCTTGTCCGGATGGTATTTTAAGGCTAATTTTCGATACGCACTTTTAATTTCGCTTTCCGAGGCATTTCTAGAAATCCCCAAAACTTCGTAGTAATCTCTTTTGTTGCTCATACCTGTTATTGACCCACTACTACTTTAGCGTAGCGTATTACTTTATCGTTTAAAAAATACCCTTTCTCTACTTGATCGATCACTTTGCCTTTGCGGTCTTCCTCCGGCACTGGCACGTTAGCGATGGCCTCGTGAAGTTCGTAGTCGAAGGGTTGGTCCAGCGTCTGCATCGCCTTCAAACCTTTCGATTCCATGATTTGGTTAATCTTGTTAAAAATCAAAGAAAAACCATCCTTCAGAATTTGTACGTCTTCCACTTTTTCGTTGTTGGCAACAGCTCTTTCAAAATCATCTAAAATCGGAAGCATCGCAACGATGGTATCTTTGCTAGCGGTCGAGAGGTAATCGGCTTTCTCTTTGATGCTTCTTTTTCGGTAGTTCTCAAATTCAGCATAAAGCCTTAAGTACTTATCTTCTTGGTCTTTGAGGCTGTTCTCAAGTTCCTCAATTCGAGCTTCTATGGCAGAGTTCAATGACGGCGTTTCTTCTCCTTCAGGGGTTTGATTCTTGTCTGGGGTTGATTTTTTTTTACTCATTGGTTGAAGATTTTTTTCCAAGTACTCAATTAAAGGTCCAAACTTACAAAATTCGCTGTTTTGCCAAATTGTCACATGTTCGGACTTTTTTCGTCCAATTTAGGTGTAATTTCGGCACAGTTCGACCAATTTAATCGCCTTATTGACATCAAACACCAACCGTTCTTCGGAAAAAAAAGAACTTGGATCGAGCATTTCTTTTGTCGTTGCTGAAAAATGGACAGCATCCGGCTTGACCTCAGAGGCGATGGTCTTCAAATTTGCCATGTTTACTCCGCCCCCTGCCATGATTTCGATGCTGCCTTTTGCGTGCAGCACCATCTCGGTCAAAGTTGGGATACCATTCGTTACCGAGGTTGCCAATCCTGAGGACAAAATTCGATGCACTCCCAGTTCAACCAACGCATCCATTTCCTTTCGCCATTCGACTAAATCATCAAAGGCGCGATGAAAGGTTAATTGGCCACGGAAGATGGACCGAGCCTCTTTAATGGTCGTTCTGTCGATGCTCAAATTGGAGTTCAGGGCTCCCAAAACTGCACCATGAACCCCTAATTTTTGTAAGAAAGCGAGCTCACTCAACATCAAATCGACTTCGAAGCTTGAAAAAACGAACCCCCCGGAACGTGGGCGGACCAACACGTGCGTTTCCAAACCTAAATCCAAGGATTTTTGAATCAATCCAACGGACGGAGACACCCCGCCTAGTTCCA
>Ga0129333_10003534_pt1 | contig 14638 bp, 12 predicted proteins | sample CPB6_08_DNA_FD_94474 | JGI IMG/M metagenome (GOLD analysis project Ga0129333, IMG submission 94474) | Freshwater to marine salinity gradient microbial communities from Chesapeake Bay, USA - CPBay_Sum_0.6_0.8_DNA | ecosystem: Environmental > Aquatic > Marine > Coastal | place: USA: Chesapeake...
TCAAGAGCATGCTGTACGGCCGCCCGGACCTGATGCACCGCATCCTTGCGGTCAACGCCGACGCGGTGGCGGCCTACCTGAATGCGCAGATCGAGGCCGGCGCGCAGGCGGTGATGATCTTCGACAGCTGGGGCGGCGTGCTTGCTGACGGCGCCTTCCAGAAGTTCAGCCTGAGCTACACCGCGCGCGTGCTGTCGCAGCTCAAGCGCGAACACGACGGCGCACGCATTCCACGCATCGTCTTCACCAAGGGCGGCGGCTTGTGGCTGGCCGAGATGGGCAAGCTCGACTGCGAGGTGCTGGGGCTGGACTGGACGGTCAACCTCGGCCAGGCGCGCGCACTCGTGGGTGGCACCCATGCACTGCAAGGCAATGTGGACCCCAACGTGCTGTTCGCGCCGCCCGAGGCGATCCGCGCCGAGGTGGCCAAGGTGCTGGAGAGTTTTGGCCTGCCGCACACCGGTGACGGTTACGGCGCAGGCCACATCTTCAATCTGGGGCACGGCATCAGCCAGTACACGCCGCCCGAGCATGTGAGCGTGCTGGTGGACGCGGTGCACGACTACTCGCGCCGCATGCGGCAATAAGGGCGCTGGAACACGCCCGCCGCGGGCACGCCACCGGGAAATCCCCTAGTGTCAAAGCCGTCCATATATTGCCAATAGTTACTGACTTATGCACACAAGCGGGGCAGCGAGGGGTTGCTCAGAATTTGCCTGACAGGTGAAGGGATTTTCGTCTCGCGGCAACGCTAAGTTGTTGATTTCAAAGGACTCCCGCCAGTGCCAATTTTCCGTGCAATCCGTCCCAAGCCTTGATTCATGCGGGTTTCGGCAGAGCGCATGGCGACTATCAACAAAGTTATCCACAGAAATTCTGGATGGTTGCGAAAGACGAGTGAGATCAAGCACTTAGCTCACTTTTTTGAAATTTGAGTGAACTGTCTTTCGCGCTGCAACGAATCCATGCCGCACCGCCTGCCCGTGCGGGTCGCGACACCAGCGCACAGCGCGCTGCACGGCCCGCTGACCTACCTGAGTGAGGAGCCACTCGCGCCCGGAACCATGGTGCGTGTTCCGCTGGCCACGCGCGAGGTGCTGGGCATCGTGTGGGACAGCGCGCCTGCCGACAGCGGCACGCCGCAGGAAGGTGATCTGCGGCCTCTTGCCGCGGTGCTGCGGTCGCTGCCGCCGCTGGATGGCCCCTGGCGGCAACTGGTGGACTTTGCCGCGCGCTACTACCAGCGCTCGGCCGGCGAGGTGGCGCTGGCCGCGTTGCCGCCGGCGCTGCGCCAGGTCGACGAAGCGGCGCTCGGCCGCCGACTGGCGCGCGCCCGGCCAAAGGCCGCTGCACGCGAGCCCACGGCGCAGCCCGCGCCAGTGACGTATCCCGCCTCGGACGCCAGCGCAGCGCCCGCACCCAACGCTGCGCAACAAGCGGCCATCGATGCCATCGCCAGCGCGTGGGCCGGGCCGCACGAAGGGCAGGCCCGCGAGCCTGGCGTGCACCTGCTGTTCGGCGCCACCGGCAGCGGCAAGACCGAGGTCTATCTGCGCGCGGTGCAGCAGGCACTGCAGTCGGCACCGCCAGGGCCCGCAGGCCTGGCAGCGCAGGCGCTGGTGATGGTGCCCGAGATCAACCTGACGCCACAGCTGGAGCAGCGCTTTCGCGAGCGTTTCGCGCCGCTGTATGGCGACGACGCGGTGGTGTCGATGCACAGCGCCATGACCCCGGCGCAGCGGCTGCGCAGCTGGATCGCGGCGCACACCGGGCAGGCGCGCATCGTGCTGGGCACGCGGCTGGCGGTGCTGGCCTCGCTGCCGGCGCTGCGCCTGATCGTGGTCGACGAGGAACACGACCCGAGCTACAAGCAGCAAGAAGGCGCACGCCACTCGGCGCGCGACCTCGCCATCTACCGCGGCCGGCTGCAGGGCGCAGCGGTGGTGCTGGGCTCGGCCACGCCGTCGCTGGAGAGCTGGCATGCGGCGCAGCAGGGTCGCTACCGGTTGCTGGCGCTGCCGCAGCGCATCGGCGACGGCGCGCTGCCGCAGGTGCGCGTGGTCGACATGCGCCTGCAGCCGCGCGGCACCATCTTCAGCGGCACGCTGCTTGACGCACTGCGCGAGCGGCTGGCGCGCGGCGAGCAGGCGCTGCTGTTCCTCAACCGGCGCGGCTATGCGCCGGTGCTCGCCTGCAGCGACTGCGGCTGGAAGAGCGAATGTCCGCACTGCAGCGCATACCGCGTGTTCCACAAGAGCGACCGCACGCTGCGTTGCCATCACTGCGGCCTGTCGCAGCGGGTGCCACGTGCCTGCCCCGGCTGCGGCAACCTCGACATCGCTGCGCTGGGCCGCGGCACCGAGCAGCTGGAGGAGCGCGTGGCCGAGCTGCTGCGCAGTGAACGCAATGCCCAGGGTGAGGCGGTACGCATCGCGCGCATCGACGCCGACAGCGCACGCAGCCGCGAGGCGCTGGCGCAGCAGCTCGCGCAGGTGCATGCCGGCGAGGTGGATGTGCTGGTGGGCACGCAGATGGTGGCCAAGGGCCATGACTTCCGGCGCATCACGCTGGTGGCTGCGGTCAACCCAGACATGGCGCTGTTCTCCAGCGACTTTCGCGCGCCCGAGCGGCTGTTCTCGCTGCTGCTGCAGGCCGCCGGGCGCGCCGGGCGCGATGCGCAGCACGCCGCGCGCAGCGAGATGTGGGTGCAGACCTTCCATCCCGAGCATCCGATGTTCGATGCGCTGCGCCGCCACGACTACGAGGGCTTTGCCGCACAGCAGCTGCGCGAGCGCGAGCAGGCCGGCATGCCGCCCTTCGCGTTTCAGGCGCTGGTGCGTGCCGAGGCGCGCACGCAAGAGTCGGCGCAGGCCTTCCTGCGCGCTGCACGCGAGGGCTTCAACGAGCTGCTGAAAGGCACGGCGCCGCAACCGGGCCTTAACGCCGACGCGGTGCGCGCCTACCCGCCGGTGCCGATGGGTCTGCAGCGCGTGGCCAATGTGGAGCGCGCGCAGATGCTGGTGGAAGCGCCGTCACGCGCCGCGCTGCAGCGGCTGTTGCAGGCCTGGCAGCCGCTGCTGCGCGCACTGCCGCGCCAGGGCGTGCTGCGCTGGGCGGTGGATGTGGACCCGCTGGCGGTCTGAGGCACCCGGGGCGGCCGCCGGGCCGCCGCAAGAGCGTCGGGCGCTAGAGGCTGTCGCGCAGCTGCAGCGCCCGCTCATACAGCGCATTGCGCGGCTCGCCGCTGATCTCTGCCGCCAGGCGCACCGCGGTCTTCAGCGGCACCTCGGGCAGCAGCAGGCGCAGCACGCGCTCGCCCTCGCCGGTGGTCGCAGGCTGCGCATCGGCCCAGGCGTGCAGCACCAAGGCAAACTCGCCGCGCGTGCGCTGCGCGTCGGCCGCAAGCCAGGCTTTGAGCCCGGCGCAAGGCAGGGTGGCAATCGTCTCGAACTGCTTGGTGAGCTCACGCGCCACGGTGACAGGCCGCTCGCCCAGCGGCTCCAGGGCGCCCGCCAGCGCCTCGATGCGATGTGGCGCCTCGAGCAGCACCACGGTGCGCGGTTCGTGCGCCAGCCGCTGCACCGCGGCTTCGCGCTCGTGTGCCTTGGCCGGCAGGAAACCGGAAAACACGAACGCAGCCTCGGCGCCGTCGGGCGCGCCAGTTGCACCGGCCGCACCGCTGCCGGCGGCGCTGAGCGCTGCCGTGACGCTGCTGGCCCCCGGCAGCGGCACCACCCGCAGGCCGGCGGCCTGCACCGCTGCGGCCAGCCGCGCACCCGGGTCGCTGACGGCGGGCGTTCCGGCGTCGCTGGCGTAGGCCACCCGCTCGCCGCCGTGCAGCCGCGCGATCACCGCCTGCGCGGCTTCGGCTTCGTTGTGCTGGTGCACGGCCATCAGCCCGCCGGCGGGCCGCTCGATGCCAAAGGCCCGCAGCAGCGACTGCGTGTGGCGGGTGTCCTCGCAGGCCACCACATCCACCATTTGCAACAGGTGCAGCGCACGCAGGCTGATGTCGGCGAGGTTGCCGATCGGCGTGGCCACCATGTACAGGGTGCCGCGCGGATAATCCTGCGCACCGGCCACGCCGCTTGCGGCCTGCAATGCGGACTGCCAGGCCAGGCTCATCGCGAACGCCCCGGCTTCACCGATGCCGCCTGCACCACACCACGCAAGGGGAGCATGAGCACTGCCGATCCGCGCCGCGCACCGCGTGCCGACACGCCCACCACCAAGGCCCGCGGCGACGCTGCCGAGCAGCGTGCGCTGGCGCATCTGGTGGATTGCGGCTTGCGGCTGGTCACGCGCAATTATCGAACGCCCGGGCGCGGCGGCGGCGAGATCGACCTGGTGATGCGCGAACCCGACGGCACCCTGGTGTTTGTGGAGGTACGCGGGCGCAGCGGCAGCGCGCACGGCGGCGCCGGCGCGAGCATCGGTGGCGTCAAGCAGCGGCGCATCGTGTTTGCCGCGCGCCATTACCTGCTGCGGGTGCATCCGCTGCCGCCATGCCGCTTTGACGTGGTGCTGATCGACGGCGATGCGCTGCAGTGGATTCGCGGCGCCTTTGATGCCTCGTGAATGCCGGGTGAATGCCTGGTGAATGGGTCGTGACCCCAGGCCCGGCCCTCGCCGCTATCATCCCCGCACATGCTTGAGCTTCGCATCCAGCAGCACTTCATCGACAGCGCCGACCTGAACTATCAGGCCGCGCAGGCCCTGGGCAAGCCGCTGGCTGCAGCGGTGCAGGCGCTGCTGGCCTGCGTGACCGGTGGCGGCAAGGTGCTGGCCTGTGGCAGCGGCCGCTCGGGCGCGCTGGCGCAGGCCTTTGTGGTGCAGTTCGTTGCGCGCTACGAACGCGAACGTCCCGGGCTTGGCGCGCTGGCGCTTGGCGCCGATGCCGCAACGCTCAGTGCGCTGGCGCGCGAGCACGGCAGTGACGCCACGCTGGCACGCGTGCTGCGCGCGGTGGCGCAGCCTGGCGACGTGCTGCTGGCGCTGTCGGCCGACGGCCGAGACGCGGCGGTGCTGACGGCGGTGGAGGCGGCGCACGAACGCGAGATGACCGTCGTGGCCCTCACCGGCGCCGGCGGCGGTGCGATCGGCCAGACGCTGCGCGAGACCGATGTCCATGTGTGCGTGCCCAGCGACAAGCCGGCGCGCATCCACGAAGTCCACCTGCTGGCGCTGCACTGCCTGAGCGACGGCGTGGACACCCAGTTGCTTGGAGAACAGGAGAATCCCCCATGACCGGTCTGCCCCGCCCGACCCCTTGCGCTGAGCGCTCCCCCCGCCACCGCCTCGCCGCCCTGGCGCTGGCCTGCATGGTGGCTGTCCCCGTGCTTTCGGGCTGCGCTGCCGCGGTGATCGGCGGCGCGGCAGTGGGCACCTTGGTGGCGCTGGACCGCCGCACCTCGGGCATCCAGCTCGAGGACGAGGGCATCGAGCTGCGTGCCGGTGCCCGGCTGCGCGACGCGCTGGGCGAGCCTGCGCATGTGAACGTGACCAGCTACAACCGCCAGGTGCTGCTCAGCGGCGAGGTACCCACCGACCAGGCGCGCCAGCAGGCCGAGCAGATCGCGCAGCGGGTGGAGAACGTGCGCAGCGTGGTCAACGACCTGGCCGTCATGCCCAAGAGCACGCTCGCGCAGCGGTCGAACGACGCGCTGATCACCGGCAAGGTGAAGGCTTCGCTGGTCGACTCGAAGGACCTGTCGGCCGCGGCGGTGAAGGTCGTCACCGAGCGTGGCGTGGTCTACCTGATGGGCCGCGTGACCGAGCGCGAGGTCAAGCGCGCCACCGAGATCGCCAGCCGCGTGTCTGGCGTGAAGAAGGTGGTGCGCGTGTTCGAGTTGATCAGCGAAGAGGAGCTGCGGCGCATCACCGCAGCGCAGCCGGCGCCTGCCAGGGCGCCCGCAGCGTCGCCGGCAGCGGCGCCGGTGTCCACCGCCACCCCAACTCCTGCGCCCTCCGCCGCACCTGCGCGCTGAGGCGCGCGGCGCTCAGCGCAGCCGCTGGATCAGGCTCGAGGTGTCCCAGCGGTTGCCGCCCATGCGCTGCACCTCGGCGTAGAACTGGTCGACCAGCGCCGTCACCGGCAGCAGCGCGCCATTGCGCTTGGCCTCGTCGAGCACCAGGCCCAGATCCTTGCGCATCCAGTCCACCGCAAAGCCGAAGTCGAACTTGCCTGCGGTCATGGTCTTGCCGCGGTTGTCCATCTGCCAGCTTTGCGCCGCGCCCTTGCCGATGACATCAAGCACCTGCTCCAGGTTCAGGCCCGCCTTCATGCCAAACGCAATGCCCTCCGACAGGCCCTGTACCAGCCCGGCGATGCAGATCTGGTTGACCATCTTGGTCAGCTGACCGGCGCCGCTGGCGCCCATCAGGGTGAAGGCGCGCGAGAACGCCATCGCCACCGGCTTGGCCGCATCGAACGCAGCCGCGTCACCGCCGCACATCACCGTCAGCAGGCCGTTTTGCGCACCGGCCTGGCCGCCGGAGACCGGCGCGTCGACAAAGTGCAGGCCCTGTGCCTTGCCCGCTGCGTACAGCTCGCGCGCCACATCGGCCGAGGCGGTGGTGTGGTCCACGAACACCGCACCGGCCTTCATGCCGGCGAAGGCGCCATCCGCTCCCAGCACCACCGCACGCAGGTCGTCGTCGTTGCCCACGCAGCAGAACACCATGTCGGCACCGCTGGCCGCCTCGCGCGGGGTGGCGGCACTGGCGCCGCCGAATTCGGCCGCCCAAGCCTGCGCCTTGGCGGCGCTGCGGTTATAGACGGTGACCTGATGCCCGGCGCGGGCCAGGTGGCCCGCCATCGGGAAACCCATCACGCCCAGGCCCAGGAAGGCGACGCGGCGCGCAGGGGTGGATTCGTAGGTCTTGCTCTGGATGCTGCTCATGGGGTGTCCTCAAAAAAGGTGCGCACCGAAGGCGCGCAAACCCCGCAGCGTAGCAGCCGCCGGATGTTCGGGCAGATCAGTCGGCGATCGACAGGTTCTCGGTGCCCGCGCCGAGGTCGGCGACCTTGCCGCGCTTGGCATTGAGCTTGATCTGCAGCCGCAGGTCGTTGACCGAATCGGCGTTGCGCAGTGCGTCCTCGTAGCTGATCACGCCCTCGTCGAACAGGGTGAACAGCGCATGGTCGAAGGTCTGCATGCCGGTGTTGGTGTTCTTCTTCATCACTTCCTTGATCTCCGACACCTCGCCCTTGAAGATGAGGTCAGAGATCAGCGGCGTGTTGAGCATGATTTCCACCGCGGCGGCGCGCCCGCGGCCGTCTTCCTTCGGAATCAGCCGCTGCGAGATCATCGCGCGCAGGTTGAGCGACAGGTCCATCAGCAGCTGCTGGCGGCGCTCTTCGGGGAAGAAGTTGACGACGCGGTCCAGCGCCTGGTTGGTGCTGTTGGCGTGCAGCGTGGCCACGCACAGGTGGCCGGTCTCGGCGAAGACGATGGCGTGCTCCATCGTCTCGCGGTCGCGCACCTCGCCCATCAGGATCACGTCGGGCGCCTGGCGCAGCGTGTTCTTCAGGGCGATCTCCCAGTTGTCGGTGTCCAGCCCCACCTCGCGCTGCGTCACCACGCAGTTCTTGTGCGGGTGCACGAACTCGATCGGGTCTTCGATGGTGATGATGTGGCCGTGGGTCTGCTCGTTGCGCCAGTCGATCATCGCCGCCAGCGTGGTCGACTTGCCCGAGCCGGCGGCTCCCACCACGATGACCAGCCCGCGCTTGGTCAGCGAGATGTCCTTCAGGATGTCGGGCAGGCCCATGTCGTCGATGCGCGGGATGTTCTGCGGAATCACCCGCAGCACCATGCCCACACGGCCCTGCTGCACGAAGGCGTTGACGCGGAAACGGCCAAGGCCAGGCGGCGCGATCGCGAAGTTGCATTCCTTGGTGCGCTCGAACTCGGCTGCCTGGCGGTCGTTCATGATGGCGCGCGCCAGCGTCATCGTGTGCGCCGCGGTCAGCGCCTGCGGCGACACCTTGGTGATCTTGCCGTCGACCTTCATCGCCGGCGGAAAGTCGCAGGTCAGGAACAGGTCGCTGCCCTTGCGGCTGGTCATCAGCCGCAGCAGGTCGTGAATGAATTTGGTGGCCTGATCTCGTTCCATGATGCGTCCCCGCTGCGTCCGGTCAGCCCGCGAAGTTCTCCGGGCTCTTGGCCTTGACACGGGCCTCGGCGTTGCTGATGACGTTGCGGCGCACCAGGTCCTGCAGGTTCTGGTCCAGCGTCTGCATGCCAAACGAGCTGCCGGTCTGGATGGCGGAATACATCTGCGCGACCTTGCCCTCGCGGATCAGGTTGCGGATGGCGCTGGTGCCGATCATGATTTCGTGCGCCGCCACGCGGCCCTGGCCGTCCTTGGTCTTGCACAGGGTCTGCGAGATCACCGCCTGCAGCGACTCCGACAGCATCGCGCGCACCATTTCCTTTTCCTCGGCCGGGAACACGTCAATGATGCGGTCGATCGTCTTGGCGGCGCTGGAGGTGTGCAGCGTGCCGAACACCAGGTGGCCGGTCTCGGCGGCGGTCATCGCCAGGCGGATGGTCTCCAGGTCGCGCATCTCGCCCACCAGGATGGCATCCGGGTCCTCGCGCAGGGCCGAGCGCAGCGCGGCGGAGAAGCTCAGCGTCATCGGGCCGACCTCGCGCTGGTTGATCAGGCACTTCTTGGATTCATGCACGAATTCGATCGGGTCTTCCACCGTCAGGATGTGGCCGTACTCGTTTTCATTGAGAAAGTTGATCATCGCCGCCAGCGTGGTCGACTTGCCCGAGCCGGTCGGCCCGGTCACCAGCACCAGGCCGCGCGGCTTGAGCGCGAGCTCGGCAAAGATCTTTGGCGCGTTGAGCTGCTCCAGCGTCAGGATCTTCGACGGGATCGTGCGGAACACCGCGCCCGCGCCGCGCTGCTGGTTGAAGGCGTTGACCCGAAAGCGCGCCAGGCCTTCGATCTCGAACGAGAAGTCGACCTCCAGCATCTCCTCGTACTGCTTGCGCTGCGAGTCGTTCATCAGGTCGAAGATCATCCCGTGGACCTCTTTGTGGTCCAGGGCGTCGACGTTGATGCGGCGCACGTCGCCGTGCACACGGATCATGGGAGGCAGCCCAGCCGACAGGTGAAGGTCCGATGCCTTGTTCTTGACGCTGAAAGCCAGCAGCTGGGTGATGTCCACGCGATCCCTCGATTACCGTTACAGGCAGGAACTTTTGCTACGCTGTCCCATTATGACCACGATCGGGGCGCAACTGGGGGCTGTTCGTGGCCGAATTGCGGCATCTTGCCAACGATTCGGCCGCGAACCGGCGTCGGTGACGCTGCTGGCAGTGTCCAAGACCTTCCCGCCCGAGGCGGTGCGCGACGCCCTGGCGGCCGGGCAACAGGCTTTTGGCGAGAACTATGTGCAGGAGGGGGTGGACAAGATCCTTGCCCTGCGCGACTGGCAGGCGCGCGGCCTGGCGCCGGCCGGGCCGATCGAATGGCACTGCATCGGCCCGCTGCAGAGCAACAAGACCCGGCCGGTGGCCGAGCATTTCGACTGGGTGCACAGCGTCGAGCGGCTGAAGATCGCCCAGCGGTTGAGCGACCAGCGCCCGCCGGGGCTGGCGCCGCTGCAGGTGTGCATCCAGGTCAATGTGGACGGCGGGCCGACCAAGTCCGGCGTGGCGCCGGCCGAGGCCAGTGACCTCGCGCATGCGGTGGCGGCGCTGCCGCGGCTGCGCCTGCGCGGGCTGATGTGCATTCCCGAGCCGGCAGCCGACTTTGAAGCCGCCTGCGAGGTCTTTGGCCGGGCACGCGCCCTGTTCGAGCAGCTGCGCGCCGAGGGCCTGGCGCTGGACACCCTGTCGATGGGCATGAGCGCCGACCTCGAAGCGGCGATCGCCAGTGGCAGCACCCTGGTGCGGGTGGGCACCGCGATCTTCGGCGCCCGCTAGCCCGCGGCCAGGGTGAACACCGGCCGGCGCGCGCCCACCACCGCACCGCGCACACTCAGGATGTCGCTGCCGCGCCACGGCTCAAGCGCCGTGCGCTGGGCGTCGTCGAGCCAGCCAAGCTGGTCCAGCGCCGCCACCGTGGCCGCAAACAGCGCGGGCTTGCTGCCATCGCTGATCTTGATCGCCAGCGCCTCGCGCCGGCTGCGGCTGGCCACCACCTGCACGCCGTCGGCGCCCACCTTGGTGATCCAGTCGCCGCGCCCGGCGCGCATGAAGGCTGCATCGTTGCGGCCGGTGCCGCTGACGAGCTCCGGGTAGTCGCTCATCGCGCCGCCCAGCGCCTCGAAGGCCTCTCCAAAGTCGCCATCGTCGCGGCCCGAGGCGATGCGGGCGTAGGCGCGCGCCAGCGCCGACAGCGGCAGCGCGTAGTTGGGCGCCGAGCAGCCGTCGATGCCGATCGGCATTTCATCGGCCGCCACGCCAGCCGCGCGCGCCACATCGCGGCGGATCGCCTGCTGCAGCGGATGCGCCGGGTCCAGATAGTTCTCCAGCGGCCAGCCCTGGTGCACGCAGCAGGCCAAAAAGCCCGCATGCTTGCCGCTGCAGTTGTGGTGCCGCTCGTCAAAGCTGGCCGGCGCCGGGCCCACGCCGTGCTCCACGTAGTAGGGCATGTGGCAGCCGCACTGCAGCCGGCGGTAGCCCTGCTGCGCCTTGGCCAGGATGGTCTCCACCTCGCGCACATGCGAGGGCTCGCCGTTGTGGCTGGCGCACAGCAGCGCAAGCTGCGGCGCCTCCAGGCCCAGCGCCTTCGCGCCGCCGCCGTGCACGAAGGGCAGCGCCTGCAGGGCCTTCAGGGTCGAGCGGGTGAAGGTCTGCCAGTGCGGGTTGCCGGCCTGGGCCTGCACGCGGCCAGCCGGGTCCACCACGGCAAGCGCGCCGAAGTGCACGCACTCGCGGGTGCCGCCGCGGGTGGTTTCGATCAGGGGGACAAGTTCCATGCCGTGATTGTGATCGCGCCGCACCACAATGCGCCGCATGAATACGCTGCGTTCGCCCCTGCAGGGGCAGGTGGTCCAGTGGCTGGCCGCGCCCGGTGAGCCGGTGCGCGCAGGCCAGCTGCTGGTGGTACTGGAAGCAATGAAGATGGAGCACGAGGTGCGCGCCCCCTGCGACGGCGTGCTGCGCGAGGCGCTGTACGCCGCAGGCGAGACGGTGGACGCCGATGCGGCACTGGCGGTGGTGCAGCCCACCGCCGGCGCGACCCGCACGGGCGGCGCCACCCATTCAGCAGCGCCAACGGGCACCGGGGCCGGCGCGCAGCCCACCATCCGCCCCGACCTGCAGCGCGTGATCGACCGCCACGCCTTCACCGCCGACGCCGCACGGCCTGAGGCGATGGCCAGGCGCCATGCGCTGGGCCTGCGCAGCGCGCGCGAGAACATCGCCGACCTGTGCGACGCCGGGAGCTTCGACGAATACGGTGCACTGGCGGTGGCAGCGCAACAGTCCCGCCGCAGCGCCGACGACCTGATGCGCCACACGCCGGCCGACGGCATGGTCACCGGCATCGGTCGCATCAACGGCGCCGCGTTCGGGCCGGAGCGATCGCGCGCGGTGGTGATGGCCTACGACGCCACGGTGCTCGCCGGCACGCAAGGCTTTCGCAACCACCAGAAGACCGACCGCATGCTGGGCCTGGCGCTCGAGCACCGGCTGCCGGTGGTGCTGTTCGCTGAAGGCGGTGGCGGCCGCCCGGGTGATGTGGACATGCGCATCGTCGCCGGCCTGCATGTGCCCACCTTCGCAAGCTTCGCGCGCCTGAACGGCCGCGTGCCGGTGATCGGCATCGTCGCAGGCCGCTGCTTCGCCGGCAACGCGGCCCTGCTGGGCTGCTGCGACGTGGTGATTGCCACCCGCGACAGCAACATCGGCATGGGCGGGCCCGCGATGATCGAAGGCGGCGGCTTGGGCGTGTGCCGGCCCGAGGACATCGGCCCGAGCGCGGTTCAGCACGCCAACGGCGTGATCGACATCCTGTGCGATGACGAAGCGCAGGCCGTCGCGGCGGCCCAGCAGTACCTGTCGTACTTTCAGGGCGCGCTGCCCGAATCAGAGGCCGAAGCGCCGGACCCGCAGCGCCTGCGCGAGGTGGTGCCCGAGAACCGGCTGCGCGCCTACGACACCCGCGCTGCGATTGAAGGCATCGCCGATGCGGGCTCGGTGCTGTACCTGCGCACCGGCTTCGGCGCGGGCATCCACACCGCGCTGGCGCGCATCGGCGGGCGGCCGGTGGGCCTGATCGCCAACAACCCCTCGCACCTTGGCGGCGCGATCGACGCCGATGCCGCCGACAAGGCGGCGCGCTTCATGCAGCTGTGCAATGCGCATGGCCTGCCGCTCATCAGCCTGGTGGACACGCCGGGCTTCATGGTCGGCCCCGAGATCGAGACCCGCGCGCAGGTGCGCCATGTCAGCCGCATGCTCGTGGCCGCGGCGCATTTGCGCGTGCCCGTGCTGGCGGTGGTGCTGCGCAAGGGCTACGGCCTGGGCGCGATGGCGATGTGCGCGGGCGGCTTTCATGTGCCGGTGTTCACGCTGTCGTGGCCCACCGGCGAGTTCGGCGGCATGGGCCTGGAAGGCGCGGTGCGGCTGGGCTGGCGCAAGGAGCTCGAGGCGGCACCCGAAGGCCCCGAGCGTGAGGCGCTGTTCCAGCGGCTGGTGGCGCAGCAGTACGAGGCCGGTCACGCGCTGAACATGGCAGCCACGCTGGAGCTGGACGCGGTGATCGACCCGGCCGAAACGCGCGCCCGGCTACTGCACGGCCTGCAGTCGGCGCCGGTGCGTCCGCTCACGCAACCGCTGCCGATCGACAGCTGGTGAGCAGGGCCGGGGCTGCGCGCGGCAGGGCCGCGTGATACCCTCAATGTCCTTTTTCGCATTCGCATTCCATATCCTGAAAGCGAGGCTGCCATGCCCGGACTGCTGCCCCACGTTGACCCGAACGGCCTGCTCGAGTTCTCGGTCGTCTACACCGACCGCGCGCTCAACCACATGTCGCGCAGCTTCCAGGGCGTGATGAAGGACATCTCGGGCATCCTGAAAGAGGTGTACCGCGCCAAGTCGGTGGCCCTCGTGCCCGGCAGCGGCACCTTCGGCATGGAATCGGTGGCGCGGCAGTTCGCCACCGACAAGAAGGTGCTGGTTATCCGCAACGGCTGGTTCAGCTACCGCTGGACGCAGATCTTCGAGATGGGCCGCATTCCGTCGCAAGAGATCGTGCTGAAGGCGCGCAAGACCGGCCCCGGCCGCACCGACCCGTGGGCGCCCTGCCCGCTGGCCGAGGTGCAGGCCACCATCCGCAGCGAAAAGCCGGCGGTGGTGTTCGCGCCGCATGTGGAAACGTCTGCCGGCATCATCCTGCCCGACGACTACCTGCGCGGCGTGGCCGACGCGGCGCACGAGGTGGGCGCGCTGTTCGTGCTGGACTGCATTGCCTCGGGCGCGGCCTGGGTGGACATGCAGGCCACCGGCGTGGATGTGCTGGTGTCGGCGCCGCAAAAGGGCTGGAGCGGGTCGCCCTGCTGCGCGATGGTGATGATGAGCGAGCGCGCCCGCACCGCCATCGACGCCACCACCAGCACCAGCTTTGCGGCCGACCTGAAGAAGTGGCTGCAGATCATGGAGACCTACGAAAGCGGCGCGCACGCGTACCACACCACCATGCCCACCGATGCGCTGACGCGCCTGCGCGAGGTGATGATGGAGACGCGCGACTACGGCTTCGACAAGGTGTGCGCCGAGCAGTGGGAACTGGGCCGCAAGGTGCGTGCGCTGTTCGAATCGCGCGGCATCGTGAGCGTGGCCGCCGAGGGCTTCAAGGCCCCGGGCGTGGTGGTCAGCTACACCGAAGACCCGGAGGTGCAGTCGGCCAAGAAGTTCATCGCCGAAGGCCTGCAGACCGCGTCCGGCGTGCCGCTGCAGTGCGACGAGGGCGCGGATTTCCGCACCTTCCGCATCGGCCTGTTCGGTCTGGAAAAGCTGCACAACGTCGACCGCACGGTGGCACATCTGGCGGCTGCACTCGACCGCGTGGGCATCCACGCCCCGGCCGCAACCACCGCACGCGAGGCTGTTGCCGCCGCCTGAGGACCTGCGGGGTCAGGTGATCAGCGCCACCGCCCCTGAGAAGCTCAGGAACGCGAGCGCGGTGCTCAGCAGGATGATGCGCGCGATGCGGCCGGTGTCGGCGCCAAAGCGCTCGGCCAGCACCGACACGTTGCTGGCGCTCGGCAGCGCCGCCACCAGCACCATCACCGTAAGCGCAAAGCGGTCCAGCGGCAGGCCGATCTGCATGGCGCCCACGCCGGTCAGCAGTACCAGCAGCGGGTGCAGCACCAGCTTGAAGGCCACCGGCGGCAGGTAGTCGCGCAGCGGCATCGGCTGCGCGGCCACGCGGGCGTTGAGGATGGCCGACCGCGCCAGCACCGCGCCGATGGTGAACAGCGCCACCGGCGAGGCTGCATCGGCCAGCAGCCCGATGGTCTGCATCGCTGGCCGGGGCAGCTCCAGGCCCTGCCATGACACCACCGCACCTGCCAGGATGGCCCAGGGCATCGGGTTGACCAGCACGCCGCGCAGCGCGTTGCGTGCTGCCTGAGATGCACCGTGCTCATCGGCGCCGTCCAGCCGCGACA
>Ga0129333_10003536_pt1 | contig 14635 bp, 15 predicted proteins | sample CPB6_08_DNA_FD_94474 | JGI IMG/M metagenome (GOLD analysis project Ga0129333, IMG submission 94474) | Freshwater to marine salinity gradient microbial communities from Chesapeake Bay, USA - CPBay_Sum_0.6_0.8_DNA | ecosystem: Environmental > Aquatic > Marine > Coastal | place: USA: Chesapeake...
ATCGAGCACTCTGACAATCCGGTGAGACAAGCCTACAATTTCCGCCTGAGGGGTTCCGGTGTACAGTTCAATTTCAAAACCTTTACAAAGCAGCACGGGCATTCCTCGTTGTAACCTGAAACTATCCTAGCCCACCGTCACAACTTCCCACGCAATCCCATGAAATTTGTTGATGAATACCGCGACCAATACCAGGTTCAGCAGTATGCCCAAGCCCTGCAAAACCTCGTGACTCGTCCCTGGACAATCATGGAAGTGTGTGGTGGACAGACCCACAGCATTGTCAAATATGGCTTAGATACCCTCTTGCCGCCCTCTTTAACCCTGATTCATGGCCCCGGTTGCCCCGTCTGTGTCACCTCCTCCCGCTGGATTGATGCGGCCATTGCCCTCGCCCAAAATCCGCAGGTGATCCTCTGTTCCTTTGGGGATATGTTGCGGGTGCCCGGTTCCCGTACCCAGTCTACACCGGGCGCTCCGGCAGATTTACTCAGTGCCAAAGCCCAGGGGGCAGATGTGCGGGGGGTCTATTCTCCCTTAGATGCCTTGAAACTCGCCCAAACCCATCCCGATCGTTCTGTCGTCTTCTTTGCAGTGGGCTTTGAAACCACGGCCCCTTCCACCGCCATGGCCGTATCCCAAGCGGCACAGTTAGGACTCACTAACTTTGCGTTGTTGGTGTGTCATGTGCGAGTCCCCCCAGCGATCGTTGCGTTGCTGTCTGCCCCGGAATGTCAGGTGCAGGGCTTTCTGGCGGCGGGTCATGTGTGTACGGTCATGGGTACACAGGAGTATGAACCCCTAGTAGCTCAATTTCACGTCCCGATCGTGATTACGGGTTTTGAACCGTTGGATATTATGCAGGGGATTTACCAGTGTGTGCAGCAACTCGAAGCGGGCACAGCGATCGTCGCCAATCAGTACAAACGATCGGTTAAAGCAGCGGGAAATCCGGTGGCGAGAACCTTAGTAGAAAGCATCTTTCAGCCCGTCGATCGGGAATGGCGGGGCATTGGTATTATTCCCCATAGTGGCTTAGAACTGCGATCGGACTATCAACAATTTGATGCCCGGCAATACTTAGACTTAGCACAGTTTAACCTCAAGGATTGGGACATAGATACCAGTGAAGACTTTTTGAACTCAGCCTCTCCAGAGAACCCTTGTATTAGTGGCTTAATTTTGCAAGGGGTGAAAAAACCGCAAGACTGTCCTGCCTTTGGGACAACCTGCACCCCCGATCATCCCCTAGGGGCTCCCATGGTTTCCTCCGAAGGAGCTTGTGCGGCTTACTACCGTTACCGTAGCCCCATGCCCTAGAAAATTGGGACGATCGCACTGATCTGATTTTCAGATCGTTGGCTGTGTGATGATATAACCTTGAGTGAATCTGCACTAAGGAAACAGCTATATTGCCACAATCACTGGAAACTATGTACCCCATCTGAGTAGCAGTCAAAGCCTGAGTAGCAGTCAAAGGTGGTATGGCAAAGTTCTTCCCTGAACCCGGAATCCCCAAAAACTCAAATCTATGAAACGCCGTCATCTACTCGCCTACGCTGCTCTGGGAACTACCACCACTGCCCTGACCGGATGCCAAACCGAGATCTCAACGATCGTAGGGAATCCGATTAAGGCTAGCAATCCCCTAGTGGAATGGCAAATGGTCAGCAGTTGGCCCAGGATGTTAGATACCCTTGATGGCATTGTGCAACATATTATTCAGCGGGTGAGTGAACTGACGGAGGAACGATTTCAGATTACTCTCAACGTGGATCCACTGAAAGGAGCAGGAGTTCTCGAAGCAGTGCAGGCGGGGACAGTCCAGTGTGGCCATACGATCGCCCATTACTATCTCGATCGTAACCCGGCCTTTGCCTTTGGTAGTGGTGTACCTTTTGGGCTAACCCCCTCCCAGCAACAATCCTGGCTCTATGATGGGGGCGGATTGGAAGTTATGCAGCGCGTCTATGCCGACTTTAAGACGATCGCGTTTCCCGCTGCGAATACCGGAATGCAAATGGGGGGATGGTTCAAAACAGAAGTGAACACCCTAGCGGATTTACAAGGGCTCAAAATGAGAATTGCGGGCTTAGGGGCAGAGATCCTCAGCCGTTTGGGGGTTCGCCCGCACCAACTCCCCCCTACTGAAATTTTTGCCGCCCTCCAGGAGAACCAAGTGGATGCAGCGGAGTGGATTGGCCCTTACGATGATGAACACTTGGAACTCTATAAAGTAGCCCCGTACTATTACTATCCAGGCTGGTGGGAACCGGGATCCAGTTGCGATTTAATCATTCACCAGGAAGCCTGGGCAAAACTCCCCCTTCATTATCAACAAATCCTTCAGATCGTTGCTGCCGAAGCGGACTCCCTGGCCCTGGCCCGTTATAACCGCAAAAATCCCCAAGCCCTCAGTCGTTTGTTAGACAAGGGCACCCAACTGCGCCCCTTTAGCTCAGACATTCTCAAAGCCTGTCAAACCGAAACCGCTGCACGGCTAGAGGAAATCGCCGCCAAAAGTTCTAGTTTTAAGACAGACTATCTCACCTGGCAACGGTTTAGAAATGAGGCATATCGCTGGTCTAGCATTTCTGACCTAGCGTTGGGAAGTTTTAGTTTCACTCCCTTGCCAAATTAATAGTTCTAATGCACTAAATTTGGATGATGATCCCCGGTTTCTTCTCCAACGTAGTCCAATAATCTGTGAAGAAAACCAACAGAAACCGGGGATCTGGTTGGTATTGCGCCGAGATCCTGGTTTCTTCTCCATTCTCCAACGTAGTCCAATGATCTGTGAAGAAAATCAACAGAAACCGGGGATCTGGTTGGTATTGCGCCGAGATCCCTGGTTTCTCTGGTCTTCGTTGTTAAATTTGGCTTTAAATCGAGAAGAAACCAGGGATCAGAACGGAAAGCGATCGTTTTGCTACGAGCCGCAAAACAGACTTTCAACTTTAACTGTTAATTAACCTCATCAGCATAAATGAACAGTGTTATCATGCTTCCTCAATGGAGGGGTAAAGATGGGTGACCATGAGTAATTTTTCTAGGGAATATTCCCGTGAAACCTTGGCGGAGCGGCGACGGAGCTTGCGCCGTCAGCGGGGCTGGAAGGTCTTGCGTACCATCTGGCGAACCCTCGTGGTCAGTACGATGGCCGGAGGGCTGTTGTGGAGCTTGACATTACGGTTCTGGGTCTTGAGTGCGCCGGATCAGGTTCAAATTGAAGGGACTAAGCTCCTCTCCCCCGACACCATTCAAGATTTACTAGCCTTAAATTACCCCCTATCCTTACTGCAAGTGGAACCCCAGAAACTGGTGCATAAACTAGAATCTTCCGCCCCCATTGCCCATGCCAGCGTAACCCGCGAAGTGGTTCCCCCCCGTCTCATTGTGCAAGTTCAAGAACGTCAACCCGTTGCCCAGGCCAGCCTTGCACCCAACGCCCAACCTTTTCCGGGCCAGCCCGCAGCCTCCGCTAAACAAGAAGTCTGGGGATTGCTAGATGAACGCGGATTTTGGATTCCCTTAGAGCAATTCACGAACCTCCAATCGGAAGAAGAACTCCCAAAGCTCAAAGTCTTAGGAATGCGGCCACAAATGCGGGAGTCTTGGACTTCATTGTATCAAGAGATACATAAAAGTCCGATCGCCATAACGGAAGTGGACTGGCGTGATCCCAATAATCTTATTCTGCAAACGGAACTCGGAACCGTCCATTTTGGGCTCTATGGGGCAAATTTTGAACGTCAACTACAATCCCTCGATCGTCTACGAAACCTACCAGAACATCCCCAATTCAAGAAGATGAACTACATCGATCTCCGTGATCCCGATAACCCCTACCTCCATCTCACCCCTCAAAAAGCCCCCAATTCGCCCCAACCCCCCAAGAAGCCTGAAGGTTGATCCCCTGAGAAGCAGTGCAGATCATTGCAGATCAGTGCAGATCATTGATCAGGAATCTGTGATAACCTTTCAATATCCGTATCATCCGTAAAATTCCTCATCACTTTTCTTGACATTCCCTGGCTCGTAAGAAATAGTTGAACATGGGTTTTTCCAGACCTGAGTTTTCACTGTATTTGATTCTGTATTTGATTAGCCCTGCCCTTCCCCATGGAACATACGCGCGACATCGAGAGTTTAACCATTAGAAATTCCAGTAATAGTGAGGACAGACCTTCCTACGTCAACTTAGGTGGGGGGTCTGATCCATTTTCTCAGGCTGGTTTAACTGTACCCTCTAACTATGATCTGCCAAGACCCGAAACCGATATGCGCGAAGGCAAAATTGTTCCAAGTAGTGTAGCCCGTATCAAAGTTATCGGTGTGGGGGGCGGGGGGAGTAATGCGGTCAATCGCATGATTGCCAGTGATTTGGGCGGTGTGGAGTTTTGGGCTTTGAACACTGATGCTCAGGCTTTGGTGAATGCCTCGGCCCAAAAGCGCTTACAAATTGGCCAAAAGTTAACCCGTGGGCTAGGGGCTGGGGGAAATCCAGCGATCGGACAAAAGGCGGCGGAAGAATCTAGGGATGAAATTGCCGCTGCCCTAGAGCATTCAGATTTAGTCTTTATTACCGCAGGAATGGGGGGCGGAACGGGGACAGGGGCCGCTCCGATCGTGGCGGAGGTGGCCAAGGAATTAGGGGCTTTAACCGTTGGTATTGTCACCCGTCCCTTTACCTTCGAGGGTCGCCGTCGTCTCAATCAAGCGGAGGATGGCATTGCTGCCCTTCAGAGCCGCGTGGACACCCTGATTGTGATTCCCAATAACCGGCTCCTCTCTGTCATTTCCGAGCAAACCCCCATGCAAGAGGCCTTCCGGGTGGCGGATGATATTCTGCGCCAAGGGGTTCAGGGGATTTCCGATATTATTACCATCCCCGGTTTGGTCAATGTAGACTTTGCGGACATTCGGGCAGTGATGGCAGATGCAGGCTCCGCCATGATGGGTATCGGCATCGCTTCCGGTAAATCCCGCGCCAGGGAAGCGGCTACGGCGGCCATCTCTTCGCCCTTGCTGGAATCCTCCGTGGAGGGAGCAAAAGGAGTTGTATTTAATATTACAGGCGGCACTGATTTAACGCTCCATGAGGTCAACTCCGCAGCGGAAACGATCTATGAAGTGGTGGATCCAGAAGCGAATATTATTTTTGGGGCAGTGGTAGACGATCGTTTACAGGGTGAGATTCGGATTACGGTGATTGCCACCGGATTTGCGCTGTCTGCCCGTGGGGAAGAGGAAATTGTCCAGACGGTTCGATCGCAGCCTAGCGTTAGCAGACCCACACCAGCCCCTGTGCCCGTGCGCCCTGCTCCGAGCGATAACCGGGGGGGAAATTTAGATATTCCTGATTTTCTTCAGCGTCGGCGGCCCAACCGTTAATTCTCAATTCTCAATTTCCTACAATCTGCCGGATCAACCCAGACACCCCTTCACAAATTAAAACGGGTACCTGTAACTGTTGCTCTAGGTCTGCCACGGTTCGATCGTCTAGAAAACAGGTTTCCCCATGTTTGAGCATGACGGAGGGTAGAAGGATGGCTTCTCCACAGGGACGATCGCTTAGGGTTTCTAATAAATCTTGGCCGGTAACGAGGCCGGTTACGGTCAAATCTTGCCCCCAGTATCGGCTGGCGATTCCCACTAAATCGACTTGCAGCCCTTGAATTTGATTCAATCGAGCTTGAATGGGTTGAAAGGCTTTGGCCACCACATTACCCACCACCCAGGTGAGATGACGATCGGGAGAAATCTGGGGCGGTAAGGTGGGGCTGAGGGCTTCAAATTCCGCTAGAAACGATCGAATGGATCCCACGCCATTTTCCAATTGGGGATAATCTTCATAGAGGGAAGCGGGGGGCAAGTCTTGACCGGCAATCAGAAACCATTCATCCGCTAACCAGGCAAAGCGAGTACCAAAACGGTCTAAAAATTCCCCTTGGAGGGACTGTACTCGTTCAATGACCCCTGTTGCATCCGCTGGGGTGACCGGGCGTAACTCATCCTGATCGGGACGGAAGCGGGTCAGCCCCACAGGAACGATCGCTACGGAGGTGACGGTGGGAATGTCTCCTGGATAAAACTGAACCAGATCCTGAAGGGTTTCTTGTAAAACGTCCCCATCGTTGAGGTCTGGACAGACGACGACTTGGGCATGAATTTGTAACTGTCGAGCTTGAAACCAAGCTAATTGCTCTAAAATTTGTCCTGCCCTGGGATTTTTAAGTAATCGACTCCGAACCGTCGGGTTTGTGGCATGAACGGACACGTACAACGGGGACAGGCGCAAGCGTTCAATGCGATCCCATTCCCGTTGGCTTAAGTTTGTTAAGGTGAGATAGGATCCATATAAAAAACTCAGGCGATAATCATCATCCTTAAAATATAAACTTTCCCGTTTGCCTGGAGGTTGTTGATCAATAAAACAAAAGGGACAGCGATTATTACACTGAATTAAACCGTCAAATAAAGCGGTTTCAAATTCCAGCCCCAAATCTTCATCATAGTCCTTTTCAATTTCTACCTCATGGAGCCGATCGTCTTTATCTAAAACCACCAATTCTAAAACTTCATCGGCAATCAAAAACCGATAATCAATGAGATCACGGGGTTTTTCGCCATTAATAGACACCAGACGATCGCCCACCTCAAACCCAATCTCCGCCGCAATGGAATCGGGCAAAATTCGGGTAATGCGAGGGGGTTGAAGACGATCGCTCATGGGAAATAAACCTACAGTACAGGCTGAAGTAAATTATTTAGCAAGGCCACTGGTTGCTCTTCGTGGGGCCAGGCAAAGGCATGGTTAAAGGCAGCGGTTTGGCAGGCTTTTAATTGCTCAAAGTCAATAATATCGTAGGTCAAAAGGTTTTCATATTCAAAGGGCAAGCGCACATTATGCAAGCCCGCGTTGTCTGTGCAGATGGCAATATCAACCCCTGCTTCAAAACAACGATCGAAGACGGTTCGCAGTTGCCGAATATCGGAGAGGGTGCCTGTTTTAAGGTAGGTGGTGGGACACACTTCTAAACATTGATGGCGCTGGGCTAATTCCGGCAGCAACTCAGGATGTTGGAGGGGAATTTGAATACCGTGACCAATGCGATTCAGATAGGGCAATAGTTCAGGATAGCAGCCTTCTTGGGTCTCATAAACGTGCCCGGTGGTGCGAATACCCCGTTGAACTGCGTAGGTATACAGAGTTACAAATTCTCCTAAGCGCTCCTGATAGTGAGAGTCTCCCCCGGCTAAGTCGATGGCACAGACATATTGGGGAAATTCTAAGGCCAAATCAACGATTGCTCGGTTGACGGCGTAGGGTAAGCGGGAGTGCATACAGAGGATTTGTTTGGTGATAATCGGATAATCCTCTAGCTGGCTAGATTGCCCCACAATGGCCACAATCTCCCGCATCTGGTCAATGCGTTCCCGTTCCGTTAAGCGATCGTCTGTACGGAGATAGGGGGTATAGCGAAGCTCTAAATAGGCCAGGTTTTCAAAGGTATAGGCCCCCCGCACTAAGCGACGAATAAAGTAGGGCAAGGCTTGGGCACTCTGCACACTTTCCACCAGGGTATGCAGTTCTAAATATTCGTCTAAGGTATTGCGGGGCTGGGTATAAAACGTTTCAAAGCGATCGTATTCGGGAAAGCGTTCTGCAAGCTCAGATTCGCTGCGGTGCAGATAACGCCAGAGAATGCGGGGAACAACGGATCCCCCAAGGTGACGGTGCAGTTCTGCGTATAGGGCCACGGCGGTCTCCTGGATGGGTGAGGGTGTTGAGAAACAAGATCAATTTTCCTTAATTGTAAAGGTTTCTGTTGTAAAAATTTACAATTTATTTAATCTTTTTACCTTTCCGGCAGCACCGGAGCGATCGGAAAATTCAGCCCCTTGTCGTTTTGTAAAGATATTGTTACAATGTCTCTAAGATTTTTAACAAACCTTGTTTTTACTTTACTTGGAGGCGATATGCGCTCTTACCCCCGTCAGTCCTATCCTGTATCGCAAGCTATACTTCAGCAAGACGTAGTAAAGGTAGCGGTTAAAGTCGAAGAAATGGCATCCCCCGATCGCCTCAGTGCCACAACACTTCTGGGGATGGGCATCATCACGATCGTTGCGTATTACCTGCTCCAACTGCTCTAGGGATCTCTTAGGTATGGTCACCGCTTCCCTGTCTGCTTCTTCTAGTGCCACGACTTCCTCCTCTAGTTTGCCTGTTACCTTGCCAGGTGGGGATCACCCCGATCGCTTTGATGTTTTAGAAGCTTGGTATCCGGTGGTTTTTGTGGAAGATCTCGATCCCCAGAAACCTTACCGTTTCACCCTGTTAGACCAGGATCTGGTGATCTGGTGGGATCGTTCTGCCCAACAGTGGCGATCGTTTCGGGATGAATGTCCCCATCGGCTAGTCCCCCTCAGTGAAGGACGGATTAATGAACAGGGGTTATTAGAGTGTCCCTATCATGGTTGGGCGTTTTCGGGAACGGGACAGTGTGAGGTCATTCCCCAAGCCAGTGAAGTCCAAGCCACAAGCGCTCAAGGCTCTCCCCGGGCCTGTGTCCGATCGTTTCCCACCACCGTCGTCCAAGACTTACTCTTTATCTATCCCGGCAACCCTGAGCGGGTGGCCACCGTCCCCGTGCCCCGCATCGAAGCGTTAGAGGAAGACCCCCAAGGTTGGGTGTGCCTCAATACCTTTCGGGATTTGCCCTACGATGCCTTCACCCTGCTGGAAAACGTTTTAGACTCTAGCCACATTCCCTTCACCCACCATAAAACCGTGGGAAATCGCAAAAACGCCGCTCCAGTTGAGTTAGAGATTAAACAAAGCGATCGTCAAGGTTTTATCGGCTTTTGGGCAGAAGGCCCCCGCAAAGGGACTCTGGGCTCCCAAAACACCTCTTTTATGGCCCCCAACTTCATGGTGCATGACCTCACCTCCAAGCAGTTTGGGCGCACCCTCACCGTGGTTTATGCCACCCCCATCCGTAAAGGTCAGTGCCGACTTTTTGCCCGTTTTCCCTTCAAATTTTCCAGTGCTTTACCGGGACGGATCATGAAACTGACTCCCCAGTGGTATAGCCATCGGGGTCAAAACCGAGTCCTCGAAGACGATCAAATTTTTCTGCATTTTCAGGAGCGATCCCTCGCTAAAGCCGGAGGGACTCAGCGCTTTGCCCAAGCCTTTTATTTGCCCACCGCCGCCGATCGTTTTGTCCAAGCGTTCCATCAATGGCAGGGCCAATATTGCCAAAGTCCCCTAACGGATCACCCCCTGCCCCCGTCCCTCTCGGATTCAGACCTACTCGATCGCTATCACTCCCATACCCAACACTGCGCCAGTTGTCGCGGAGCCTTAAAACGCTTTGAGCAACTGCAACGGCTGACGATGACGATCGCTGTGGTTAGTGCGGCCAGCTTGCCCCTGTTGTGGGTCTTCGGCTCCGATCTGCCCTCCATCTGTGCCCTTCTGGCCGCTGGGGGAATTCTGCTTGGATCCCTTGCCAGTTGGGGATTACAGCAATTTATCCAAGGCTTTTACCACGGCCCGCGCACACCACCCCGCAATCAGGTTTAAGATCCAGACGGCAGAATGCTCCAGACCCAACTCACCGATCCAAACCAGCCCCACTGCACGATCGTGGGGGGCGGAATTACCGGACTCACCGCTGCCCTTGCGCTCCAGTCTCAGGGCATGGCTGTTACCGTGGTGGATAAAGGTCAGGGCATTGGCGGGCGACTGGCCTCGCGGCGCTTACGTTGGGAACCCGATCCCCAGGTGATCGGCATTGCGGACTATGGGGCTTTGCAGTTTCAAGTCACCGATCGTCGTTTTCAAACCCAAGTCGATCGTTGGGTAGAGCAGGGGTTATTACGATCGGACGCTGGATTGGACTCCGCCGCCGCAGAATCCCCCAGGGTGTATACCGGCACCGCCAGTCTCCGCAGCTTTACCCAAGCCCTAAGCCAAGGCTTAACCCTCCACCTCAAAACACGGGTAACTCAGTTGCACTGGGAGGCTTCAACCCAACGCTGGACTCTGAGCGCCCTCAATACCTCGCATACCGGATCAGATACCGCAGCATCCACCGTAACCCTCCCCTGGCAGTCCACCCACCTCGTGCTAACTTGTCCCGTGCCCCAAACCTTGGAACTTCTGGATCAGTCTGGCATCCCCATTCTCCCAGCCCAACGGCAGCCCCTTCAATCCGTTCACTATCACCCCTGTCTCACTGCTCTACTCCTGCTCCGTAACCCTAGCCAGATTCCCCCCAGAGGACTGCTCGCCGGACGTGACCCCCAACTGCCTCCAGAACTCCAAACCCTGCGTTGCCATTACCGCAGTGGGATTTCGCCCCAAGGTTACGCCGTCACCCTCCAAGCTTCCCCCGCCTTTAGTCAGCAGCATTGGGATCAAGACGATCGCTCTATTTTTGAAACCTTGATCAGCCTAGCCAGTCCGTGGCTCGGTCTTCCAGATTCCGTAGACCCTGCCCTTAATTCACCCGTTTTAACCCAACAACTCCACCGCTGGCGCTACAGTCAACCCGCCCAACCCTATGCCCAAAGCGATCGTCCCTGCTGTGTCCTCCGACCCAACCTCCTTTTAGGGGGCGATGCCTTTGCGACGATAGACAGCCCCACCGTCTCCCCCCATCTCTCCGTACAACAGGGCTTTTTATCCGGTTTAAGCATCGCTGAAACGATCGGAATAGGGATTAGGGAATAGGAATTGGTGACTACTCAGCGCAGTCCTCAACTGGATCCCCTTACAGAATGGTTCTAGGAGGACTGGTTCTAGCTCTAGCTCAATGGAAATCTCAAACGCCCTAAGTTGATAGTCTCAACGCATCCCAATCTATTTTTTTGAATAGAGATTGGCATTGGTAGTGTTCTAAAATTTTTTCACGCTGTAGGCGACCTGCGACAATTCCAGGAGAAATCCTTAAGCGATCGGCAAAGTCTGAAATTGTCTGCTCATCAAATCGATGTTTTTGACAAAAGGCTTTGAACTCTGATGGAGAAATAAGGAAATCAGCAGCAAACTTACTAGCATCCTGCTCTAGTTCATCTTGGGAGTTATAATCTTGGAGGTCTTGAAAATCAATAAAAGTTTGTTTCTTTTTTTCCTGGAGAACATGACGAGCTTCGTGAAAAAAGGTAAACCAGAAATGATCATCTCGCTTATACCTCAAGCTCATTTGAATGAGTGCTTTTTCTGGAGTTAACCAGCGCATTACCCCGCTAGTATGGACTCCCTTGATAGTTGGCACAAAAACGATGGCGACTCCTGCCTTGGCACATTGATTCACCAACACCTGAATGGATGATTCGATCGGATGAATTGTTAGCGATCGAATATCGTAGAGACTTTTCTTAAATAGGTCTGCTTGGTAAGGAGCCGTTTGAATGTTTGCAACTTGAAGTTCTCCCTGACGTAGCCAGGCATTAGTAGCATTCCAGTTACTATCAAAAGCATTAGATTTACGAAAAGCTAAAGCCTGATTTTGCCAAAAAGACTGATATTGTTCAGGAGAAACTACACTGAAAAAACTTAGCAAAGCGTCTAGGCGTTCTTGTGGCTTACGAGTTTTCTTGACCCACCCCAATTTGGACATTTCAGCATAGGGAAATTGCTTAGACCAATCGAGTTGGGTGGATAAATACTCCTGTTGTTGTTTTCGAGCCAGATAGTCTCGATAGTATTGCTCACAGTTATTCCAAAATCGGGCAGGAATGTCTAAAACCCGTTCTAACTGTAAAGCAGTTTCCGGGGTAATGGCTGATTTACCATTAATAATCTCGCTGATGGTTTTTTCGGGGCGGCCCATGCGGAGTGATAGTTCGCTTTGGGTCATGTTCCGTTCCTGCAACGTTTCTGCGAGAATCTCTCCGGGGCAAGAAACAATGTCAGGATAATATTGGTTTTGAATTGTGCTAGTCATGGGTATCAAACACCTCCAAGATCCGGACAGCGGTGATTTTTGACCAATCCAAGCCACCATCAGGCTTACAAGGAATGGGGTCATTAACGGGTTTAAAAATAAGACGGTAGGGATGTTCTAGATCTAGGGAAAGTTGTCCCGCCCGATTTTTCGTTAGCTCATGGCACCGTCCTGGAGCTTTGCGAAGATCTTCCAGAACTTCAGCATTACGAAGCTGATCCAAGCGCCGACGAATGCGCTTCGCTTGTTCAAGACCAAACTTTTTAATCAAACTCTTTTGAGTGTTATACAGCTTGGCTTCCTTGGATGACTTAAAGACTATATCCACTATAGCAGCTTTGTTATTTTTCTTAACCTTTGGGGTTAACTACTTTACTATAGCTGAATCTTGATGAAGCCATTTCTGGTTTAGTTTCACCACTGACCACTCACCACTAATTAATGGGGCACTGGCACACTTTTGAGGATTTGCTGAACAATGCCCTCTGGGGTTTCTCCCGCAAATCGAGCTTGGGGATCTAGCGCTAGACGATGGGCCAATACGGGAATGGCGATTTCCTGAACATGATCCGGTGTTACAAAGTCGTAACCATCAAAAAAAGCAAGGGCCTGAGCAATTTTCATTAAACTCAAAGAGGCACGGGGACTAGCCCCCAGTTGTACCCCCGGAAACGATCGGGTTTGATTGACTAAATCTACTAAATATCGCAACACTTCCGCACTAATTCTGACCTGCTGTACCGCATGACGGAGATCCAGAATGGAGTCTAAGGAAACGCAGGGTTTTAAGCTTTGGATGGGATGTTGTTGTAACTGAGCCGTTAGCAGGGTCACCTCATCCTCTGGGGCTAAATAACCCAAACTGAATTGCAGCGCAAACCGATCCATCTGGGCTTCCGGTAGGGGGTAAGTGCCTCTAGATTCCACCGGATTTTGCGTGGCAATGACAAAAAACAAGTCCGGCAGGGGGCGCAGTTGACCGTCAATGCTCACCTGATTTTCCGCCATCGCTTCCAATAGGGCCGATTGGGTACGGGGAGAAGCCCGGTTAATTTCATCCGCTAAGACAATATGGGCAAAAATTGGCCCCTCATGGAACCGGAAGGAGCGATCGTTTTGGTCAAAGATCGAAACCCCTAAAATGTCTGAGGGGAGTAAATCCGGCGTGAATTGGATGCGCTTAAAAGAAGCTGCTACGGAGCGGGCCAGGGCTTTGGCTAGGGTAGTTTTTCCCGTGCCAGGATAATCTTCTAATAAAACATGACCACCACTGGCAAAGGCGGCTAACAACCGACGCAGGGCGGGCCGCTGCCCCTTAATCACGGTTTCAATATTGGCAACGATCGTTTCATAGACCGATCGGGCTTCTTGGGGGCTGCTAGGGCTGAGTACCGGAGACGGAGGCATTACTTTTCTAGAATGTTGCTCTCCTGATCCTATCCCATTGCTTAAATTCATTGAGTAATCTTGCGGATTTAACGCCTGTGGGTCGGAAATTATAGAAACAAGTTGGTTCTTTTTCTCATCATAAAAGAGCACAGCGGTCTTTTGGGGCTGCTCTGCCTTTTGTGGTGCGGCAACCGAAGGCTATCGCCCTAGGTTTGTCTGCCCTAGAAGGTTGGACTTGCCCAAATTTAGGAATCACTTCCTATCACATCAATTCTGAGGAGACCCAGAATGCAAAGACGATCGTTTTTATTGGGCGCGTTGTCCACCGCTACCGCCATCTTAGCCAGTCGTAGAAGCACCGCCGCAGAAATCGAAACGTGGCGCTCTTACAATACGGGACGTTTTGAAGAGGTGCGGGCAGAGCTAATGAGTAATAACAGCCGATGGATTGACGTAGACCTACGACGGATGAAGGTCACCGCCCTCCAAGGTGATCAAATTATTTCCTCTCAACGGAGACAATTGGTGTTTCTCTGTGACGACGGAGATATACATAATCCTACCATAACTGGGCATTTTTACCCAGATAGTAGTGCGGAAAGTGTATCCATGTCCGGGAGAAGGCAACTCTCTACGGGTTATAAAGAATACAAGGACATCCTAACACACTACGTCATCTTTTTTGCAAGGGGATATGCACTTCATGGACTGGATCAGACCTATCAAACGACGGGATCCCATGTGTCTGCGGGGTGTATTCGCCTGAACTACCGGGATGCCCAAACCTTATATCAAGCCCATCAAGCAACGCCGTTTACCTCGATTGTGGTGGGCTACAGCGATTCCAAGCTCAATTTGTCCTGGTATTCTGTGGGGTAGCCAGCAGGAACCTTCCGCCCCGGTTAGGTTTTGGGAAGTTGGAAAGCGATCGGCCTTCCCCTGTAGGGTAAGATGGCTAGAGTCTTCTTTTTCTGGAGAATTTTCTGGGGAAGGAGCGAGTCTGGCATTGACACACCATTCTAGAAACGATTCTGGAAACATAATTCCAGAAATAGAGTTCTGGAAAGACCAGTCTAGAAAGAATGGTATTGCTCCATTCGCTCTGAGTGCTGCCCTCCTGTGATACTTTGATCCTTCTTTACTTTCTGCGGATACCTGCTATGGCTTCTGGTTGTACCTTTTGGAGGAAGAGTCTTCCTCTGCTCCCTAAACTGTCTGGCTTGTTGTTGTTCAGTATCATGGCTTTGGGTGCCTGGTCGCCCGTGCGGGCCCAAACCCCATCC
>Ga0129333_10003538_pt1 | contig 14632 bp, 14 predicted proteins | sample CPB6_08_DNA_FD_94474 | JGI IMG/M metagenome (GOLD analysis project Ga0129333, IMG submission 94474) | Freshwater to marine salinity gradient microbial communities from Chesapeake Bay, USA - CPBay_Sum_0.6_0.8_DNA | ecosystem: Environmental > Aquatic > Marine > Coastal | place: USA: Chesapeake...
ATTCAAAATTCAGAATTCAAAACTTAAAACTTAAAACTTAAAACTCAGCCCTGTCCCTATGTCTACGCTATCTCCCCCCAGTGCCGAAAATTCTTACTGGGTCAATCATGTCAATTTACTTCGGGAGAGTTTTTACTATTTTGTCGGTCAAGATTTAATCCGAGAAGCCTTTCCTTTGACCGATCTGGGGGATGGTTCTGATGTGACTATTGCCCGTGCGGTGTTCTATGCGCCCTTCGTAATCCTGTCCCATAATACGGAGGCTGATCCGATATTTACCTATGGTAATCAAGCGGCGCTGAATCTGTTTGAAATGACTTGGGAAGAATTGACTGCCCTCCCCTCTCGCCTGTCTGCCGAACGTCCCAATCAGGAAGACCGATCGCGTTTGTTGGAAGCGGTGAAAACTCAGGGTTACATTTCCCACTATCAGGGGATTCGGATTTCTAAAACAGGAAAACGGTTTATGGTAGATAATGCAACGGTCTGGAATTTACAGACTAGGGATTTGCGTTACTGTGGCCAGGCGGCTGCTTTTGCGGTTCCCGATCCCATACCAAACTTGAATCCTTAAACCAAAGCCCCAACTTTAAGAACAAAGTTAGGGCCTTGGGAGATCGGTCTGAGGGTGCGGGCAAGAGCGGTGTATTAACCACTCTAGAAGTTTACCAATTACGAACTACCAACTGGACTTAACAATGCCAGGCAGTAAGCCTTTGTGGGCCATTTCTCGGAGCATATTACGACACAAACCAAAATCGCGGTAATAGGCGCGAGGACGACCGGTGGCCCAACAACGATTGCGAACTCTGGTGGGAGAACTGTTACGAGGCAGTTGCTGAATTTGACGATGCAGATCTAACTTTTCTTTTTGACTCGTAGCTGCTTCAAACTTTGCTTTGAGATCGGCACGCTTTTCGGCGTACTGCTCTACGATTTTTTTGCGCTTCTCGTCCCGCGCAATCATTGACTTTTTAGCCATAAGGTCAGCCCGTGGAAATCTCCTAGTGTTAATATGCTCTTGACTAGAGTCCCTAAGCATAGCATGGAATAGGAGAACCGGGAACTCCCGATCTCTTCAATTACTTTAATCAGGACTTTAGTTCGCATCAGCTTCCACGAGAAGCCCTAGGATTTCCTCGCATCAGTCTTCCCAACAGCGAGTATCATAAGCATGATCTGTTGACTTACGCAAAGGACAAGCGATCGTGAAACAAACGTGGTTGGGCTCCAGAGCATTGAAATCCAGATGGTGGCGCTTTCTGGGCTATATACTCAGTGTCTGGTTTTTAGTAGTAGCCTGTCAGGGAAACCCCAATCCGGGAGGCACTAATGCTCCTACTCCCGCCCAACCCGATCGTTTGGTTCTGGGAACGACGGGCAAAGGGCGAACCCTGGATCCCGCTGATGCCTATGAAATTTTGGCAGGGAATTTACTCTATAACTTGGGCGATCGGCTCTATACCAATCAACCGGGAACTACGGAAATTGTGCCCCAACTGGCGACGGCTTTGCCGAAGGTAAGTGAAGATGGGTTGACCTATACTATTCCTCTCCGAGAAGGGGTGGTTTTTCACGATGGCACCCCCTTCAATGCCGAGGCTATGGCGTTTTCCTTGAATCGGTTTATGGAAAATCAGGGAACCCCTGCTTACTTGCTCAGTAATGTGGTGGAGAGTGTGGAAGCTAGTGGGGACTATGAGTTAACCATTACCCTTCAGTATCCCTTCGCCGCTTTTCCCCAGGTGCTGTCCTTTACGGGCTTATGTGCCATTTCCCCCCAAGCCTACGGAACCAATCCCAAGGAGTTTCAACCCTCTACTTTTGTGGGAACAGGCCCTTACCGTCTAGCGGAATTTGGCCCCGATCGCATTCGGTTAGATGCCTTTGATCAATACTGGGGCGAAAAGCCAGCGAATGCAGGCATTGATATTCAAATTCTCTCTAGTTCTGCTAACTTATTTAACGCCCTCCAAACCGGCTCCGTAGATTTAGGCTATGAGAGCCTCGACCCCGATCAAATTCGGAGTTTGCAGGAACAGGGACAACAGGGCAAAATTCAGGTCTTAACTACCCCCGGTAACGGTATCCATTACCTAACGGTGAATGTGTTAAGTGAACCCTTAGATCAAAAGCCTGTTAGACAAGCCCTCGCTGCTGCGATCGATCGTCAATTTCTGAGCGAACGGGTTTTCCAAAATCAGGTTAAACCCCTCTATAGTCTTGTCCCTGGCAATATTCCCTATCATGATCCGGTGTTTGAACGTTATGAAGGCGAGACTGCCCTCGAAACGGCGAAAAAACAATTGAAGAAGGCAGGTTTCTCCAGTACGGAACCCGCTAGTATTGATCTGTGGTATCGATCGAATATTAATAGCAATGTGTTAGCGGCTAATACCCTCAAGGCTTTAATTGACGATCGGATGGGGGGGCTAATGGTGGTGAACCTTCAGGGGGTTGAATCTGCTACGGCCTACGATAATTTAGATAAGGGGGCTTACCCAGTTTTCCTGTTAGATTGGTCACCAGACTTTTTAGATGCGGATAACTACCTTGATCCCTTTGTTGCCTGTGAAAAAGGATCCGATAAAAAAGGGTGTAAAGCAGGATCAAGTCAGTATCAGGGCTCCTTTTACTATAACGATCGGATTCAAACTTTAATTCAAAAGGAACGAAAAAGCGACGATCCTGCTCAACGGGAAAAGGTCTTTAAGGAACTTCAAACGATCGTAGCTGAAGATGTTCCGTTTATTCCCCTTTGGGAAAATCAAGCGTTTCTCTTTGCTCAGAATACGATCGAAAATGTCAGCTTAGAACCCACCCAGCATATTAAATTTTCTCGTCTGAAACGAAAAGTTTAATCCTGTTGTCCCCTGCAATTCTCCCGATGGATTTTAGGCGCGATCGCGTGTTCCTATTAGGCCCTGAAACTTACCCACCCAATGAACCTATGTTTATGTCCCGCTTAATTCAACTGTCCCAAACGATCGATGGGGTAATCGATCGCCTGGGTAAGGGTATTAGTTGGCTGATTGTACTGACGATCGCCGTGGGGTTATATAACGTCACCATGCGTTATTTCGGGCGCTTTATTGGCGTATCTCTGTCCTCTAATGCGCTCATTGAATTGCAGTGGTATCTTTTCTCGATCATGTTTTGTCTAGGGTTTGCCTATATCCTCAAACATGGCTCCAATGTGCGCGTAGACTTTCTGTATAGCCATTGGAGTATTAAACATCGAGCTTGGGTTGATTTGGTGGGGACAGTTTTTTTCCTCATTCCCTTTTGTATTCTAGGATTATGGGTCAGTTGGGGCCCTATTCTCCAATCCTGGGGATATTTGCCCGATGGTTCCTGGGGTACCTGGGAAATCTCCTCCGATGCCAATGGTTTACCCCGTGCCCCTATTAAAACCATGCTGATTGTGGCCTTTGGAACCCTGCTGATCCAAAGCCTTTCCCAAACTATTAAATATCTAGCCATTGTTCAGGGATACACTCAGGTGGCCGATCGCATGGAACAGGACGCAGAAACCGCCCATTTAGAATAGGGTATTTTTAAGGAGTTCTTAAGCATCAAGATAAAATTGAATTTTTAGGGCATACTCATTATGATGAAGATAACTCTTTCTTCCCTTCATCCTGCCTAAGTGCCATCCCCATGTCTCCCCTAACTCTGTCTGCTAAACCCCGATTCTCACCCCCTGAACTCATCACCCAAACCAGTGAGTGGGATGTCAAGCTACCCGCTTGGTTAAAACATCATTTACTTTGTCAACAGGAACTGTTAGCCCATCCTGAAATGGCAGACCTGAAAAATACTGCCGAGACCCTACCGATCCCACCCCCAAAAGAAGATCATAATTTAATTTGTCGAGCCTTTCAATTCGCCTATTCTCTACACCAAGGACAAATGCGGGCTTCAGGCGAGCCCTACATTGCCCACCCCATCGCCGTTGCCGGAATTTTACGAGATTTAGGTGGTAGTCCAGCCCTCATTGCCTCTGGCTTTTTACATGATGTGGTAGAAGATACGGACATCACCGTGGCTGAGTTAGAAACTGTCTTTGGTTCCGAAATTGCCTGTCTCGTAGATGGCGTGACCAAACTTTCTAAGTTTAATTTTTCTAGTAAAACCGAACGCCAAGCAGAAAACTTCCGCCGGATGTTTGTGGCCATGGCTAAGGATATTCGGGTGATTATTGTTAAATTAGCCGATCGCCTCCACAATATGCGAACCCTAGAGCATTTACCCCCAGAAAAACGGGTGTTAATTGCCCTAGAAACACGGGAAATTTTTGCGCCCCTTGCTAATCGTTTAGGGATTGGACAAATTAAATGGGCATTGGAAGATTTAGCTTTTAAGTATTTAGAACCCGAAGCTTACAAAGAAATTAAAACCCTAATTGCTGATAAAAGAGTCGATCGAGAAGAACGAATTAACAGTGCTATTCAACGGATCCAAAGTCGTTTACGTCATGCTAAAATTAATCCCATTGAGGTGAGTGGTCGGCCTAAACATCTGTATAGCATCTACCGTAAGATGCAAACTCAAAATAAACAATTTAATGAAATCTATGATGTGGCCGCCGTTCGGATTATTACTGAGAATACTGAAGAATGCTATCGCGCCTTAGCGATCGTTCATGACCTCTTTCGTCCTGTTCCAGGTCGGTTTAAGGACTATATTGGTCTACCCAAGCCCAACCATTATCAATCTTTACATACCACGGTGATTGGGCTTTCTGGTCGTCCTATGGAGGTTCAAATCCGTACCCAAGATATGCATTATGTGGCGGAATACGGGATTGCTGCCCACTGGAAATACAAAGAAAGTGCGGGTTCCACTCCAAGTTTTAACTCAGCAGATGAGAAATTTAGCTGGCTCCGGCAATTGGTAGACTGGCAAACTGATTTTAAGGACGATCGGGAATACTTAGAAAACATTAAAAATAACCTCTTCGACGAAGATGTTTACGTCTTTACCCCCCAAGGGGATGTGGTTTCCCTGCCCCGCTATGCCACCCCCATTGACTTTGCCTATCGGATTCATACGGAAGTGGGGCATCACTGTGCGGGAGCAAAGGTAAACGATCGCATTAGTCCCCTGGATACCCACTTAAAAAATGGGGACATTGTAGAAATCATCTGTCAGAAAAATGCCCACCCCAGTCTGGATTGGATTAACTTCGTCGTCAGTTCCAGCGCCAAAAACCGGATTCGGCAGTGGTTTAAGCGGTGCCACCGCGACGAAAATATTCTCCGGGCGCGGGAAATGCTCGAAAAAGAATTGGGGAAGACCGGCCTGGATGCCCTGCTGAAGTCCCAACCCTTAACCACCGTCGCAGAGCGGTGCAATTACACCTCCGTAGAAGACTTACTGGCCGGACTAGGCTATGGGGAAATCACCTTAAATGCCGTGGTTAACCGCATTCGGGAGGCGGTGCGCCAACATCAACAGGCCGCCCTCCCTCCCGTTGCCCCCGAATCGAACGAAGACATTTTAAGGGCCCTTGTTCAATCCCATCGTGTTACCCCATCCTCCACTTCCCAAACCCCCATTTTGGGTATTGAGGGGCTTGTGTACAAACTAGCGGGGTGTTGTAGCCCCCTACCCGGCGAACCGATTATTGCTTCTATTGCCCTAGGGGGGCATGGGTTGAGTGTGCATCGCCAAGGTTGTAGTAATGTCGAAGGCATTCCTGGCGATCGGCTCATTCCCGTCAGTTGGAATATGGAAGAACAGAAAGGACGGGCCAAAACCTATCCTGTGCGGCTGCGGTTGGAGGTCATCGATCGCGTTGGGGTATTGCGCGATGTGCTGAATCGCCTGATTGATCAAAGCATTAACGTCAATAATGCCAACGTCAGTACCACCAGCAATCGGCCTGCCCGTATTGATCTCTGCTTAGATATTGCTAATCACCGCCAACTGTGCCAATTATCCGCCCAACTCAAAAAGATGAGTGATGTGCTCTCCGTCACTCGTTTAGGAGCCCCCACGGAAGAAGCTTGTGAAGTTGTTTAAGCGCCTGCGCCCTGCCCGTCCCTAGCACCATGAACCCGTCCCATCCCCTAGCCGTGACCACCACGGGGCTCACCAAGCGATACGATCGCTCCTTAGCGCTGCGGGAAGTAGACCTAGACATTCCCCGTGGCTCTCTCTATGGTCTCATCGGGCCCAACGGGGCAGGCAAAACCACCCTCATTCAGCTTCTAGCCATTGCCCACGAGCCTACCCTGGGGGAGATTGCATTTTTTGGGGAAAAGTTACGCACCGATCGCCCCCAACCCCATCTCAAACGCCAGATCGGGTATTTACCCGACGATTTTCCGGTCTATGAAGACTTAAATGTGTGGGACTACTTGGATTACTTTGCCCGCCTGTACCACCTGCAAGGCAAAGCCCGCCAACGCCGCCTTCAGGAAGTGCTGGAACTGGTGAACCTTGGCCATAAACGCCACAGCCCCACCAGCCAACTCTCCAGAGGCATGAAACAGCGGCTAGGTCTAGCCCGTACCATTATCCATGACCCTGCCATTTTACTCTTGGATGAACCCGTGTCTGGTCTAGACCCCATCGCTCGCCAGGAATTCCGGGAAGTGATGACCATTTTGCATGACTTAGGCACCACCATCTTAATTTCGTCCCACCTGCTGAGTGATTTGGCGGAACTCTGCACCCATGTGGGCATTATGGAAATGGGCTGTTTAGTGGAAAGTACCCCCCTTAGGGATCTATACGATCGCTTTAGTCGCTCCGCCCTACAACTGACGCTGTTAGGCACAGCCATCACCCTGAGCGATCGGATTCCGGTGCTGGCAGAAATGCCCCAGATTCAAGATATACAGTGGTTATCGGCACCAGACACATCCCCCGCCATCGTGCAGTTTCACTATGCTGGAACCGACAGCGATCGGGTAGACCTCTTACGCGCCCTGATCGCCGCTGATTTTCCGATCGTAGAATATCGACTCATTCAAGAAAACTTAGAAGACATTTTCCTTAAAATAGGTCACACTCAAGCGATTTAATCGCAATGTTTGCTTAGTCTCCCAGAAGTCCGTCATGCCTCCCCAACCGCCTCCTCCCCTCAAAATTCTTTATCCCACCCACATTTTAGATGCGGATCAGGGCAAAATACTGTACCGGGAAATCATGGACTTGTTAGATACAGGCATCAAATTGATTTTAATTGATTGCCATAATATCGGATTTGTGGATAGCTCTGGTCTAGGGGTGTTAGTACGAATCTTAAAAGCCGTAGAGCAGGAAAACGCCCGCTTGGTTCTTTGTAGCCTCAATGACACCTTTCAGATGTTACTCACCATGACCCACATGGAAGATGTGTTTGAAATTTATGCCAGTCAGGTGCATTTTAGATTAGTCTTAGGGATTTCCTGAAACGGTTCTGCTGCCAAGGTTTCCGTAAAATCGGGGTACTCCTTAAACAGTGCAAATTGGAGCGGTCTAATTTGCATGGTCTGAACAGTTGCCATCCTTGACAAAGGGACTTAAAGTTGAGGCACTTTTAACCGCTATGTCAAGTGTAATGGTGTATGGCTATGTCTTCCTCAATTTCTAAGACCCCTCGGCTGGCTTCCCTTTACCGGATAGGCTGGGCCGGTGTGGTTGCGCTAGCAGGGGTGTGGTCTGGCTCTGCTGCCGCCCAGACGATCGATTTTGGTCAACGTCTACCGAGTTCTTCCGGCATTCCGCTGGTGGTGCAAAATGTGGGGGCTCCCGCCGACTTAGCCACCCTCAATAGTAGTGCTGGGTTAGGGCAATACATTGTTTATGTGAACGGAGACAGTAATCTGTTATTGCAACAGGTGCGCCGGATCGAACCGGGGGCATTTCGCCGCAGTTACGATAACCGCCAAGTCATTCAAGCGGGACGTTTTTTAACCCTAGCCAATGCTCAGGAGCGGGTCACCGAACTGGAAAATCGGGGAATCTTATCAGAAATCGCCAACCTCAGCACCGCTACAGACCCAGCGGGTTCTAGTGCCGTAGGAACCATCAGTCCCAGTCCCATTACTCCTATTCCTCTGGAAACAGCCCCATTGTCTCTCAATACCAACACCACTTTAGACTTTGCTGCCCCCAACATTGGCAGTGGGGCAGAAGTGGGAACGTTTGCCCAAAATTTAGCCTTTACTCAAAGTTCTGCCTATCAAAATCCTGCCTATTATGTGGCTATTCCCAGTAGACCCGGTGAGCTAGCGAACTTGTCCACCCAACTGACGGCCACAGGGCTCAATCCCAGTTTGATTTTAGCCAGAGCTTCGCGGCGAGGGGCTTTTATTGCGGTGGGGCCCTACAGCGATCGTTTAAGTGCGGAGGTGATGGTGGCCAGCATTAAAAACGCTGGATTCAAAAATGCGCGGGTGTATTTTGGCTACTAAACTGCTCTTGCTAGGGTTAACGGTGCCCGTGGTCTGGGCTGTGGCGATAGAAATTCGTCGGAGCCTACGACAACCATTGCAGATAACCCGTTAACCATTGCTCTCCCCAGAGGGCGCACAGTAGGGTAGCTACTGCCAAAAAGGGGCCAAACGGAATTTGGGGAGATTCCGCCCGGAACGAAACCCTACCATCCTGAGCCTTACCCTGAGTCTTCCAGACTGTCCAACCTCCCGCCAACACACTGCCCAATAAGGACGCAATAAATAAACAGACAAACACCTGAGCCCAGCCTAGCCATGCCCCAATCATCGCCGCCAATTTAATATCCCCTCGCCCCATAGCCGGTCGCCGTAAAACGATCGTCGCCACTAAGGCCAGAAGCTCAAAACTCCATAACCCCACGACCGCCCCCTGCACACTTTCCAAACCCGATCGTAAGGCCCCGCTCCAGTGTTCCGTTTGCCAAAAGCCCCAGGTCACCTGAAAGACCAACCCCGCCACCAAACCGCTCCGGGTTAAAGAGTCCGGTAAGGTGAGGGTGTCCCAATCAATTAATGCCAGGGCTAGCAACCAACTGACTAGGCACCAATAGCCCAGGGTTAACCCAGAGAGCCCCACCCGCCAGAGGATCAGGGTAAATAAAAAGCCCGTTAGCGCTTCCACTAGGGGATACCGCATGGCGATCGAGGTTTTGCAATAGCGACAACGGCCTCCTAAACTCAGCCAGCCGAAGACCGGAATATTGTCATAGGGGGCTAGGGCATGGCCACATTTAGGGCAGCGAGAGGGGGGATAAAGAATGGACTGGCCCGCCGGAACCCGATACACCACCACATTCAAAAAACTACCGATGCAACTGCCGAGGAAAAAACTAAACAGGGTGTAAATCCAGTGGGGTATCACGGGCGGCCTCAACGGTTAAACAAAAGGGCTGGCTCAGGTCAATTCAATTTCAGCATCATTATCGATCGTCGTGGGGTTTCCGTCTGGATCTATGGCGCTAAATCCCTCTAAATACTGGCGCAGGGGGGGCGGAAAGTTGGGAAAGCTCAACTGATGATCCCCATCCGCTACATTGGCCCAGAGGTAGCGCAGGTCTGAGAGAAAGGGCCGGGCTGCCTGATCGCTAAAACACAGGGGGGGATGAGTCAACAACCGAATCATAAACCGCTCGCTATGGTTCCCCATCCATTCCCGCGATTGGGTTTGTAAATCGTCCCAGCCTGGAACCGATCGCACCCGTGGAGACTGTATCTGAAGCGATCGTTTCCCCTCGGTGGTTTGCTGGAATCGACAGAGGCGATAGGGATGGGGATAGCTGACCAGAGATCCCGTGGTGACTTCACAAAAGCCATGCCATCGGGCCACATCCTGAACGTGTAAATGTCCCGTAAAAATGACGGGTACCTGCTGAGGATTGAGGTGTTGTAACAGGGTTTGGGCGTTACTGAGCATATAGCGCTGGCCCAAGGGATGGGTAGATTGATCCGGCAAATGCTCAATCAAGTTGTGATGAATCATCAGAAAAATCACCTCATCCCGATAGCGATCGAGTTCAGTGACTAACCACTGGATTTGCTCAGGATGGACATAGCCCAACTGTTTGCCCGCCCCATCAAAGGTATTAGAATTCATGCCCACTAACCGCACCCCAGGAGCCAAGGGCTGACTGTAGTACAGGGGGGATCCGGCGGTATAGCCTAGCCCCTGATAATAGTCGGGAAATTCAGCAATACCAATGCGATCCACATCCCCTTGAGGGTAGGGGACATCGTGGTTTCCGGGCACCACATACACCGGAAAAGGCAAAGACCGTAAGCGATCGGCTAACCAGCGATGGTTGGCCCGTTCCCCATGCTGGGTTAAGTCTCCGGGTAGGAGCAAAAAGTCTAAATTAAGCTCGATCAGATGCTCCAAAATCTGCTCTAGAGCCGGAATACTCACCTCAATGAGATGGAAACGATGGGGATGCTCGTGGAGGGTGTGGGGAAGCCCCACATGGGGATCCCCGATAATCGCAAAGTTGAGATCGATCGCAGGCATAATTCCTTAGCTACGGGTCATCGCGCTTGATGTGATTATCAGGATCGCACAAATCGCAATGTTCAACAAACGGAGACTCCTGGGGGTAAGGTCTGAAGCCCTCACTACAACCCCAAGCTATAAACCCTAAGCTAAAGCCATCACCGTGGGCAGAGCTTTCTTGTAAGCTTCATCCACGACCTCCGTGAGGGTCGGGTGGGTGTGAACCTGGAAGGCTAAGGTTTCGATCGTTTGGCGTTGGGCGATGGCGTTGGCCACTTCTTGGATGAGATCGGCGGCATGAAGCCCAAAGATGTGGGCTCCCAGGACTTCCCCGGTGTCCTTGCGGTAAATGACCTTGGCGATGCCGTCCGTTTCTCCTTCGGCGAGGGCTTTGGAATTGCCTTTGAAATAACTGCGGGTTTCGGCAATGTCAAACCCTTCTGCGGCGGCTAACTCCTTGGCTTGGGGTGTGGTTAAGCCTACGGAGCCAATTTCAGGATGGGTAAAGGTGGCGGCGGGAATACTGCGGTAGTCGATGAGTCGATCGCGGCCACACATATTTTCCACGGCTACTACCCCTTGGGCAGAGGCGGTATGGGCCAGCATCAATTTACCCGTCGCATCGCCGATGGCCCAGAGGTGGGGGACGGGTTCACCGTTTTGTAAGACCTGTAAACGATCGTTCACGGTAATAAAGCCCCGACGATCGGCTTCTACCCCTACGCTGTCTAAACCAATGTCTTTGGTGGCGGGGATGCGTCCGGTGGCTACTAAACAGGCATCCACTTCTAATACTTCCACGAGTTCTTTGGTACTGGGATCCGCCAGTTCAATCACCACCGGGGAACCTGGAATCACCTTCCGGGCAATTAAACCCACCTTGGTTTCAATGTCCCGCCCTTCAATGAGCTTGCGCTGAGCCAACTTGGCAATATCCGGGTCAAAGGTGGGCATGAGTTGGGGCAGGGCCTCAATCATCGTAATTTCGCAGCCGAGGGCATGGTATACATCGGAAAACTCTAAGCCAATATAGCCGCTGCCAATAATGGCCACCCACTGGGGTAACCAGTCTAAGCGCACCGCATCATCGCTGGTGTAAACGGTTTTGCCATCAATTTCTACCCCAGGGGGAACCCAGGGAATGGAACCGGTAGAAATCAAAATATTCTGAGCAGTGAAGGTTTTCTCCCCCGTATCAGTTTGGACGGAAACGGTTTGGGCACCGGCCACCCGGCCCCAGCCTTTGATGGTTTCCACCTTGAGGCGGGTTAGGCTATTGGTCAAATCGCCGCGAATTTTACTGACTAAGGTGTTGGCATGGGCAGAAATTTGAGCCCGATCGAAACTGACCCCCTGCACCCCAATGCCCAAGGATTCGAGGTGTTCCCTATCTTGAAGTTCCCGAACTCGCCCCGATGCTGCCAGGAGCGCTTTAGAGGGAATACATCCCCGATTGACACAGGTGCCCCCCATGTCCGCCGCCTCAACGATCGCTGTTTTTAACCCACAACTGACGGCGTGCAGCGCAGCACCGTGCCCCCCGACCCCTGCTCCTAAAATGATTAAATCGTAGTCGAAGGACGAATGAACAGACTGACTCACAATAGCGCTCCTGGTTAGTCTTCAAAATCAGATAGAAATCCACTAAACTTAGTCAAATTTAGTCAAGTTTAATCAAACCTCCACTGAATGCGGAAGTCGGCATTTATTCTAAATCGATTCTGCCCCCCTGATTTGATGGAGAAGGCTTAATCCCTGAAAACAGCTTAACCAGAGGTTCCTTATGGGTGAAATCGATCGTACCGCTGCTGCCAAGCGCTTTGAAGATGCCCTCGAACAGTTTGAGGAAAGCCTAGATCTGCCAGAAGCCCCAGATCCAGGAGCCCCAGCGAGTGAGTCTCCAGATTCAAATCCCCCACGATCGACGCTGGAGCAAGATCCCCCCCTGCCCTTGGAAACTAAGCTATTGCGGCGGCTCCGATCGCCCCAGCGGGAGCAGCAACTAGCGGCCATGGAAGCGGCAATTGCGGATCAGGAAGCTTATTTGCACACCAACCCTGCACCCCAGATTCATCCAGATTCAGACTTATGAGGGGGGGATGAGCGGGGGACGGATAATACAGATCAGAAAAAGCCTTACGGATTTGAAACTGATCTAAAAGTTTGCGGTATCAAGAGTTTTGTAGGATAAGCTGAAGAGATAACTTGTTAGAACACTCGTAACCTTGTAACGATGTAGCAACAGGAGAAGAGAATCCTATGTCTGATTTGAACCGTGGCATTATGAAATTCCAAGGGGCAGACACGCCCCAAGCGATCCTGATTTCCGCCGTTTTGGTGCTAGGGTCGATCGCTGCTTTGATTGTCTGGGCTATGACTTCTGCCTATGCCTTCTAACCCCCTAAGTTTGAAAGGTTTGGGATTTTGAAGGGTGTACTTTGCTAAAGTCAACCCCAACGGGTCTATGACCTAGATAAGTGGCGTGGGGCAGGAATACCCAATCGCGAGGTTGGGAAGCCCGCGCTATAACCGTAGGGTCAGCGTCGGGAGGATGTCACTTGTTCAAGACTCAATTCTGTCCAGACTTTGAATATGAACTGATGCTCAAAGAGATCACAACGTTTACCACCTATACAACTCAATCCCCCGACACAACGATCGCAGCCGAACTGGCTCAATTTTCGATCTGGCGATCCTGGAGTCCGACTCAACGCGCTACACACCTCAACCACAACACCCGCAGCGCTCGATCCACCGCTTGGCACCTCGCCCAAATAACCCGAACCACCCCAACTCAGCAAATTCATTACTTTCTCAGAAAAGTACTCGATCGTGATTGGTGCGAATGCTTGCAAATTCAAGGAGAAATGAAAATGACAGGAGCGATCGAAGAAGCCTTGATCGTTGCTGAGATTTTAGAATCCTTAGAAATTCCTTACCTCATTGGCGGTTCTGTTGCCAGTGGCATTTGGGGCGAAATGCGCTACACCCAAGATATTGATATAGTTGCTAACCTTCAAGAAAGTCAAATCCAACACTTACTAAACGCCTTTTCACCCCGATTTTACATTAGTGAAATGGCTATCCGAGAAGCGATCTTATGGAGTCATTCCTTTAATCTCATCGATAACGAAACCGCTTGGAAAATCGATGTCTTTATCCTTACACAAGATCCCTTTAAGCAATCTAAATTTCAGCGCAGGCAGCAAGTTTCCGTTGATGAAACGGGGCGAACACTCAACTTCTCTAGCCCAGAGGATACAATTTTACAAAAACTCCTCTGGTATCGCATGACCCAAAAAGGCTCCGATCGACAATGGCGCGATATCTTAGGTATATTAAAGCTTCAGAAAACATTGCTCGATCGGGCTTACCTTCAGCAATGGGCTGACATTTTGCAACTTGTTAACGAACTCGAACAAGCATTCACAGAATCTGGCGATTAAAAATCAGCAGCCATCAGAACTTTGTCCGATGTCGGTAGTTAAAGACCGATTCTACCAAACCGATCGCTACAAAGTTTGTGAGGAGGGCCGATCGTCCATAACTGATCCAGGGTAAAGGAATGCCCGTAACGGGGGCTAAACCAATGTTCATTCCCACATTCACCACCACCTGAAAGACAATCATCGCCAACACCCCGATCGCTAATAGAGAACCAAAATTATCCTTAGCATTTTGGGCAATAATCACCAACCGCAAACAGAGCAACCAATAGACAAACAGTAAAATTCCTGCCCCCACAAATCCCAGTTCTTCCCCGATCGCTGAAAAGATAAAATCCGTATGTTGTTCGGGAATAAAATTTAACTGGGTTTGGGTTCCTTGATATAATCCCTGTCCCCAAAATTGACCCGATCCGATGGCAATGCGGGATTGAATGAGGTGGTATCCTCCCCCCAAGGGATCTTTACTGGGATCTAAAAAGAGAACAAGACGATCGCGCTGGTAATCCCTAAGTAAATTCAGCCAAAACCAATTTCCCAGCCCCCCACAAATTAAATTCCCAATCAAAGTTACCAGAGGAGCAATGGGCCATTCCGGCAGACTAATATAGGTGACCACGACAACTAACACCAGCCACATAAACCAAGCGGGCAGCCAAACCCCAAATAAAATGGCAGAAATTAACGGAGAAAGCATCAGCAAAAGCCAGCCCCAGTGTGCATCCGCCCAATAGAGCATGACTAAGGTAATG
>Ga0129333_10003541_pt1 | contig 14623 bp, 16 predicted proteins | sample CPB6_08_DNA_FD_94474 | JGI IMG/M metagenome (GOLD analysis project Ga0129333, IMG submission 94474) | Freshwater to marine salinity gradient microbial communities from Chesapeake Bay, USA - CPBay_Sum_0.6_0.8_DNA | ecosystem: Environmental > Aquatic > Marine > Coastal | place: USA: Chesapeake...
GCACCGCACTAAACGCGCTGTAATGATAACCGTGATGTCGCAATGACAGGGGGGTGTTCTTGAAGGCTCCGGCTTTTGATTATGTTCGGGTGGATTCAGTGGAGGCAGCCTTGTCCTTGCTGAAGACCCGTGGCGATGATGCCCGGATTCTCGCGGGCGGCCAGACCATGATGGCGGCCTTGAATATGCGCCTGTCGTCTCCCGCACTCCTGGTGGATATCAGTGCGATCGATGCACTGCGGCAGATCAGGCTAAACGATGGCGTTCTGCGTATCGGGGCCATGGTGACGCACAGCGAGATTGAGGCGTCCGACGTCATTCGCCGTCACGCACCGCTTCTCAGCATGGCAGTGACGCATATTGCCCATAAAGCGATTCGAAACCGCGGGACCTGGGGCGGGTCGCTGGCGTATGCCGATCCGGCCGCGGAGTGGCCCGCTTGCGTTATTGCATTAAACGCGACTTTGATTGCGCAAGGCCCTGGGGGCTTGCGCAAAATTCCTGCACAAAGCTTTTACTTAGATTTATACACCACCGCCTTAAATCCCGACGAGATATTGGTGGATGTTGAAATTCCTGTGGACGATCGGCGGCAGGTGGTTGCGTTTGACGAGATCGCACGGCGGCATGGTGATTATGCGATTACGGGTATCGCAGCCAGCGCACAGCGTCATGGTGAGGCCTTGAAACATCCGCGGTTTGTATTTTTTGCGGTTGCGAATACGCCGTTTCAGGCAACAAAGGCTGAGGCGGTGTGTCACGACAAGGCCCTCACGGTGGCGGTCATTGATGCGGCGGTCGCCGCCCTCGCCGCGGAGCTCGAGCCCATTGCGGACCTCACAAGCAGTAGTGCGACAAAACGACACCTTGCCGGTGTTTTGCTGCGCCGGGCAATTAAAGCCCTTGCATCAACAAATTAAGTTGCAGAATTGAAAGTGTCAGGATGATGACAATTAAAAAGTCTATTCAGGTGACGGTAAACGGAGAGCGGCTCAATCGCGAGGTTGAGCCGCGCACCCATCTTGTTGACTTTCTTCGCGAGAGCGTGGGGCTCAAGGGCTCTCATTTGGGCTGTGAGCATGGCGTCTGCGGGGCTTGCACCGTTCGATTGAATGGTCAGATCGTGCGGGGCTGCCTTGTGTTGGCCGTGCAGGCTGATGGTGGAACGGTTGACACCGTTGAAGGCCTGTCTCGTCAGGGTGTGTTGGCGGATCTCCAAGAAGCTTTCCTGAAACATAACGCGCTTCAGTGTGGTTTTTGCACGCCCGGCATGCTGATGGCTGCTGCCGATGTGGTGCAGCACAACCCCCGTGCCAATCGCCAGCAGGTCCGAGAGGCGATCTCAAGCAACTACTGTCGGTGCACGGGATACCACGCCATTGTCGATGCGATTTGCTCGGTCCTTGCAAAAAGAGCGCAGGAGGTCGCCTGATGAACAAGCCTCGTGAATTAACCGAGTTCGGACTTCCAGCGGTCACCGAGGATCAGCGCTATATCGGCACGAGTGAGCCGCGGCACGGTGCCCGTCGTCTAGTGCAGGGTTTAGGCACTTATCTTGACGATATTGAGCTGCCGCGTATGGCCCACGTCGTGTTTTGGCGCTCGCCGGTCGCCCACGCAAAGATTCTGGGCGTTGATGCCGAGGCAGCTCGAAAAATGCCGGGTGTGATTGGTATCTTTCGTGGCCAGGATTTGGCGAAGATTTGTAAGCCGTGGATTGCCGTTCTGGGACATTTGGCGGGAATGAAATCAGCGCCGCAGCACCCAATGGCCCTGGATCGTGCCTGCTGGCAGGGAGAGCCGGTGGTCGCCGTGGTTGCAGAAACACGCGTGCAGGCCGAAGATGCCTTACAGCTCTTGAATGTTCAGTGGGAGTCGCTGCCAGCGGCTCTGGAGATGGAGACCGCACTCGATCCGAAGACTCCGGTGATTCATCCCGAACTCGGAGATAACCTGTGCTTTACGCGGCAGCTGGATACGGGCGGGGTTGACGAAGCGTTCTCTCGGGCCCACGTTGTTGCGGAGGAAACCTTTTACTTCGGCCGGCACACTGGGGTGACATTAGAGCCGCGCTGCCAGATTGCCGATTACAACCCGGCTGAGCACAGCCTGACGGTCTACCACGCGCAGCAGGCGCCGCATATGATGCAGGATCTGTATTCGCGACAGTTCGATATTCCGGAGTCGTCAATTCGTGTGGTCTGCAAAGATGTTGGCGGATCATTTGGCATTAAGGTCCATGCCTATCCGGACGATTTCGCAACAGTCGCGCTCTCGATTCTGTTGTGTAGGCCAGTCAAGTTTGTTGCCGATCGTCTCGAGTCATTCGTCAGTGATATTCATGCGCGAGAACATCGTGTGAAAGGCAAGATTGCGGTGAGCCAATCCGGGGAAATTTTGGCCTTCGAGATTGATGATTTAACCGGTATCGGGCCTTATTCAATGTTTCCGAGAACCAGTGCGATCGAGGGCAATCAAGTTGTCAACATCACGGGCGGTCCTTATAAGCATAAGCAATATCGCGCTAATCTCAAGGTCGTATTTCTCAATAAGACTCCGACATGCCAGTATCGCGGCGTTGGTCATCCGATTGCGTGTGCGATTACGGAGGGCCTTGTCGATAAGGCAGCCCGTATGCTGGGCATGGACCCCCTGGATATTCGTAAAAAAAATGTGATTCCAGATGATGCCTATCCGTATACGGCGGCCTCGGGAATCAAGTTAGAAATCCTGTCCCACGAAGAATGCCTCAGAAAAATGGAAAGGTTTGCCGACTACCGAGCGCTTCGTGAAGAGCAAGCCCAGCTGCGAAAGCAGGGCATTTATCGCGGGCTTGGGCTATCGACCGTCATTGAGCTGACCAACCCGAGCGCTGCCTTTTATGGCGTAGGCGGCGCCAGAATCGCCTCTCAGGATGGCGCCACTGTGCGGCTCGATCCAAAGGGCGGCGTAACGGTTCTTGTCAGTGTGGGAGAGCAGGGCCAGGGCGCGGAAGGTATCTATGCGCAGATTGCAGCCGATGCTGTTGGGGTCTCGATCGCGCAGGTGAAGATCATCACGGGCGATACGAATGTAACGCCCTACGGCGGAGGCACCTGGGCCTCCCGCGGTGCGGGCATCGGGGGCGAGGCGGTCTTGCAGGCGGGTCTTGCGCTCAGAGAAAACATCTTAAAGCTCGCGAGTGCGATGCTATCGCGGCCCATCGCATCGCTCACTATTCGTGAGGGCGTGGTGGTGGATGCCGAGACTGAGGCTGCCTTGTTGGAGTTTCCCGAGCTGGGCCGTGTGGGGTATTTCCGATCCGATACACTGCCGGCCGGATTCACTCCCGAGCTAACCGTCACCCGCCATTATGTTCAGCGCGATTACCCGTTTATCTGGACCAATGGTGTGCAGCTCTCCTATGTGGAGGTTGATCCTGACACCGGCATGGTGAAGTTACTCAAGCACTGGGCCGTGGAAGACTGTGGCCGAGTGATCAATCCAATGCTGGTCGATGAGCAAATGCGTGGTGCGATCGTCCAGGGAATCGGCGGGGCACTCTATGAGGAGTGTCTCTACGATGAGAGCGGTCAGCTGCGTAACGGAAGTCTTGCCGATTATTTGGTTCCGATGGCCAACGAAATGCCCGACATCGAGGTCAGCCATGTTCAGACACCGACCAAAACTTCTCTTCTGGGCGCAAAAGGCGCTGGCGAGGCAGGGACTGCCGGTGCGCCCGGGGCCATCATGAATGCGATCAACGATGCGTTAGCGCCGTTTAACGCTTCGGTCACCGCGCAGCCGTTTACTCCGGAGAAGATTCTGAAAGCTTTGGGCCGTATTTGAAGTCAGGCCGAACCCCAGACCAGATCCGGGCCTTTATGGCCTATCCCGATGCGCCAGTGGCACGGTCCGCTTCAGGTGACTTGTTGGGCCTGAGCTTCGCTGTCAAGGATCTCTTTGATGTGGCCGGCTATCCCACAAGCGGTGGTCAGCCCATTCTGTTAGCCGCCTCGGGAATTAAAACGCAGCACGCAAGGCTCGTCGCGCAAGCACTTGCTGCGGGTGCAGCGTTTGTTGGAAAGACCGTGACCGATGAGCTTGCTTTTTCTTTAAATGGCAGTAATGCACATTTCGGTGCACCCATTAACGGCGCGGCACCGGATCGCTTAAGCGGTGGGTCATCCTCGGGTTCCGCGTCTGCCGTAAGTCTGGGGTGCGCAGATTTTGCCTTGGGCACAGATACCGGAGGCTCAGTGCGTGCTCCCGCAAGCCACTGCGGCCTGATTGGCCTTCGACCGACCCACGGTAGGCTGTCTTCGGAAGGCTGTCTTCCTTTGGCACCGAGTCTTGATGTGCCGGGCTGGTTTGCAAAAGACATTGAATCGTTTGCAGCGGTAGGGAAAGTTTTGCTTGGCGCCGATACACGACCACTGAAGCATACGCGGATGCTGATGCCGATAGATCTATGGCAATTGCTTACTGCTGAGGCTACACCGTTAGCGCGGGCGGCTGTAGAACCAATCAACCAGCATCTTGGCGGCGCTCAATCAATGGAAGTTGTTCTGGAAAATTTTGATGCCATGACGCTGAGTTTTCGCAGGATTCAGGGCCGTGAGGCCTGGGAAAGTCACGGCGATTTTATTGAGCGTTATTCGCCGGTACTTGGTCCGGGCGTAGCGGAGCGATTTGCCTGGTCAAAGACCGTTACCCTCGATGAGGCCCATGCAGCCCGAAGCTTTCGCGAAAAGTTTGTTGCTCATATTGATTCCTTACTCGGAACCGATGGGGTATTGATTTTTCCGACCATGCCCGACTGTGCGCCGATGCGCAGCACGCCAGAATCGTCGCTAGAGGACTATCGGAGCCGATCGCTTAAGCTGCTTTGCGTGGCCGGCCTTTCGGGCTGCCCACAAATTTCCTTACCCCTTGTGGCGCGTGCGGGCGTGCCGCTTGGCATATCCATCTTGGGCCCCCGTGGCAGTGACCAGAGTCTGATCGCGCTCGCGCAGCAATTCATGCGCCCCTAAGGGCTTGCGATTTCCGGTTGGCGTAAAATGAAGGCCAGACCCTCACTGCTTATTTATCTCTCCAAGGAAGTCAAATGAAATCAAAGCTCTCATCTGATGCTTTAGCCCAGCTTTTCAGCGATGGCCATACCGCACATGCATTCGTTCCACACACCATTTCGGATAGCGATATTCACGCGCTTTACGAAACCATGAGGTGGGGGCCGACAGCATTTAACGCCAGTCCCGCGCGATTTGTGTTTCTGCGTAGTGCTGAGGCAAAGCAGCGGTTAATGCCCGCCCTGAGCCCAGGCAACGTGCCGCAGGTTGAGGCAGCCTCATTGACAGTGATCGTTGCCTTCGACACACAGTTCTATGAGCATCTTCCTCAGTTATTTCCTGCTTATGATGCCAAGTCAATATACGCGAATAATGCTGCTGCAGCCCAGGAGGCAGCGTTCCGAAATGGCTCACTGCAGGGCGCATACCTGTTGATGGCGGCCCGGGCGCTCGGCTATGACTGCGGACCGATGTCGGGCTTTGATGCGGCAAAAGTCAATGCAGAGTTTTTTCCTAAAGGAGATTGGAAAGTTAATTTCTTGATGAATATTGGAGTCGCAGATCCAAAAGGAATTTACCCAAGAAATATTCGTCTTGATTTTGATCGTGTCGCATCCATTCTTTAATTGAGGGGCGCTGTAACTCTAAACCCACGGGAGGATCGCAAGCCATGGCATCGAGATCCAGAAAAGTCATCATTACATGCGCCCCGACCGGTGCGATCCATACTCCGAGCATGTCGCCGCATCTGCCCGTGACGGCAGATCAAATCGCCGAGGCGGGCATTGCTGCTGTGCGAGCAGGCGCCGCCATACTGCATTTGCATGCCCGTGATCCGGCAGACGGGCGGCCGACACAGGATCCAGAGGTCTTTCGGCCCTTTCTTGAGCGGCTGCATGCCGAGACTGATGCGGTGATTAATCTCACCACGGGCGGCAGCCCGCACATGACGATCGAGGATCGGATGCGGCCCGCCATGACCTACAAGCCAGAGGTGGCATCGTTGAATATGGGCTCAATGAACTTTGGCCTTTTTCCGATGCTGGAGCGATTCAGGGATTTCAAATACGACTGGGAGCGCGAGCATCTCGAGAAGAGTCGTAATCTGATTTTCAAGAATACCTTCCAGGATATCGAAACAATTTTGCGTCGGGGAACCGAAAATGGCACTCGGTTTGAATTCGAGTGTTATGACATCAGCCACCTTTACAATCTTGCCCACTTCTTAGACCAGAAGCTGGCTACACCGCCACTATTTGTGCAGTCGGTTTTCGGCATTCTTGGCGGCATTGGTCCGAACGCCGAGGATCTCATGCACATGCGGCGAACAGCAGATCGATTATTTGGCGACGACTACCAATGGTCGATATTGGGCGCCGGAAAAAACCAATTACCCCTTGCCACTATTGGTGCTGCCATGGGTTCCCATGTTCGGATGGGCCTAGAGGATTCTCTTTGGATCGGTCCGGGCAAGCTTGCGCAGTCAAGCGCCGAGCAGGTTGCGCGGATACGTACAATCCTCGAGGCGCTGAATCTTGAGATTGCCAGCCCAGAAGATGCCCGCCAGATTCTTAAGCTAAAGGGAAAGGCGGGCCTTCAGCTTTGAGCGGCGTCGTGACCAGATGAGACTGGGGCTTCCCTTCAGACGAAGGCCGGTGGCTTGAGTTCCGCCGAGGGCAGAGGCGTACGGATCGCCAATCTGCTGGTGCAGATCGCTTTTGGCCTCATGGCCATGACGATTTGTCTGCCGTCAATGCAGGACTGGGGCGAGATCTTCAATGCCAGCCAGCCTGCGGTGCAGTTAACGTTCAGCGTCTATGTGATGACCTATGGCGGACTGCAGCTTTTATACGGTCCGCTGTCGGATCGTTTTGGCCGTCGGCCAGTGTTGCTGACTGGCCTGTGCTGTGCGGCGATTGGTGCAGTGCTTGCAGCACTCGCCAATGACATTGTTACCCTCACCGTCGCAAGGGCCGTCCAAGGCGCTGGAAGCGCTGCTGGCATCGCGATAGGCCGTGCGCTTGTGCAGGATCTCTTTAGCGGATCTGATCGCACGCGTGTGATGGCGTTTGTTGGCATGGCGCTCGGTGTCACGCCGCCATTGGGCACAGTCATCGGGGGCGCAATCCATGAGTGGCTCGGCTGGCGGGCGAACTTTGTGCTAATGGCATTGCTGTCATTGGCGCTGTTGATCACCGCTGCGAGACTGCTACCCGTAAACCAGAAGGCAAAGGCGGCAGATCGCCAGCATTGGATTCTGGAGATGTTGACTGCGTACGCAACACTGCTGCGCCAGCCCGGATTTCTTGCCTATGTCACGCTCTTAGGGTCGACTACGGCCGTGTTTTACGTTTTTCTCAGTGGCGCGCCGAGCGTTTTAAAAAGTTATGACGTTGGGCCAGCTGGCGTGGGCTGGTACATCATGGCCGGCCCCATTTTTTATATCTTGGGCAATTTTCTAACCAGCCGATTGGTCCGTTCCGTAGGCGAATCCAGCATCATGTTGATTGGCCAGGGGCTATCAATTGTGGGTGTGGTCTTGATGTGGGCCTTAAGCGCGTTGGGCTGGGACTCTGCCTTGGCCTTCGCCCTGCCGGTGATGTTTGTTGGCCTCGGCCATGGGCTGATGGTGCCGCCAACCCTGACGGCAACGGTAGGCCTCAATCCGGCGCTCGCCGGTGCCGCCGCTGGCATGGCCGGGCTGATGCAGCAGTGGGTAGGCGCCCTGGGCGGCTTTTCAGTCGGGTTGGTCTCCCATCAAGGGGCAATGAATGCCAGCTTATTGATGCTGTTTTTTACGGTAATCGGCATTGCGCTGCATCTCTGGATTCTGAAAATCGAGCGGCGGGCCGGTGCGCCTGCCGTGCCGCGATAGATAAAATTTACATTTAGTCTGTAAATACAGATTGACAATTGGGGAGGGCCGCTGCCTAATGAAAGGGCGTCGGCCCGTCCGGCGGTGTTCACAACCCTCAGATCATCCCCAAACGGAGGCCCCGCTCATGATTCAGCCCCAAGCCCAATGGCCCGCTGCCCGAAATCGTACGATCGAGGATGTTGCAGTTCGATTTCTTAACGACAACGCCGGAAAAATTTATCTCGGACTATCGGTTCTCACGCTGATGGTGGTGGCGGTGAAGGAGCAGTGGCTCTGAATTAGAGCGGCCTGATTCATCGGGCCAGCAGAACGGCCCATAATCCCCTCATGAGGGACTGGCCTGAAACATTTTTTATTGCCTGTGTCTGCCTATTCATTGGCTGCGCATTGTTCTTGCCGCCAATTATTCAGGATCAGAGTTATCACGCCTTTGCCGATCGGCGCCCCTTGGGCTCAGTCCCCAATGCCGCGGATACCTTAAGTAACCTGGCCTTTCTTGTCGCTGGTTTCTGGGGCCTTTGGAAGTTACTGAGTCATCGAGGTCATACGCCCAATCCTCTGATAGGCCGGATCGTCGCCCTATTGTTGATCGGCGTGGTGCTCACGGGCCTGGCCAGCATGTTTTATCACCTTGCACCGAATGATTCGCGGCTGGCCATTGATCGACTCGCCATGTCGCTGTCTTTTGCGGCTGCGCTCGCCTTATTGGTTGCAGATCGCGTCTCGGCGCGACTAACGATGTGGGTCGTGGCTGGTTTTTTAATTCTCGGGCCACTGACGGTCTGGGTTTGGAGGTCCTCAGGGAATCTAACGCCCTATGCCTTATTTCAGTTCGGTGGCGCGGCTCTGATCGGGGTGTTTTGCTGGCGTCCCTCGCTACACCTTCCGGGCCTTAACTTTTCTGGGCTTTTGCTTTTTTACGGACTGGCAAAACTCGCCGAAGTGCTTGATGGCCGGATTTTTGAACTCTCATTGGGGCTGGTTTCGGGCCATACACTCAAGCATGTCTTGGCGGCCATCGGCGTTGTTGTGTTGGTCTTGCCGTTATTTTCCCAGCCGAAGGCGCAGGCTGAATCGGTGAATCCATGATCGGTTTACCCCGCGGCCCGCAACGCATTGTCTGCTTGACGGAGGAAACGACCGAGACGCTGTATCTCCTGGGAGAGCAGGATCGGATCGTGGGGATCTCTGGCTTTACGGTTCGGCCAGCACAGGCCCGGCGCGAGAAGCCGAAAGTCAGCGCATTTACCTCGGCAAAGATTGACCGGATCTTAGAGCTCAAGCCGGATTTGGTGTTTGCATTTTCCGATCTGCAGGCCGAGATCGCGGCCGATTTGGCCCGCCGGGGTATCGCCGTTCACATTCTGAATCACCGCAGCGTTCAAGAAATCCTCGAGATGATTGCGATGGTGGGCCGTATCGTTGGAGCACAAGAAAAAGCCAATACGCTCGTCAGTCGTCTTGCGGACCGACTAAACCTAGCAGCACGTTTGGCAGCTGAGGGGCCCAAGCCCAAGATCTACTTTGAGGAATGGGATCGCCCCATGATCTCTGCCATTCGCTGGGTGTCTGAGCTCATTGAAATCGCCGGCGGCCAGGATTGCTTTCAGGAGCTCTCGGCCTGCAGTCTTGGCAAGGACCGTATCATCCAGGATTCCAAAGCCGTGATTGATCGGGCGCCTGATGTGATCGTAGGCTCGTGGTGCGGGAAGAAATTTCGGCCAGAGCAGGTGGCGCAACGGCCTGGCTGGCATGAGATTCCGGCGGTTGCCAACGCAATGCTCTTTGAAATCAAAAGCCCACTGATTCTGCAGCCTGGCCCTGCCGCGCTGACCGATGGCTTGGATGGCCTTTGCGCGATTATTCAGAAGTGGCGCCGCACGCAGCAGGCCGCTGCCTAGTGTTTAGCGTTGACAGACTTTGTGTCGGGCGGCCTGAACTGCAAGTGGGGCAGTGCCCGCTGTTGGTCCTCCCTGCAAGGGTCCGATGCGCTGCGGCAGCGTGGATGATCGAATCCACCGGGTGATGTCCCGAAGGACTTCGGCGGCACGCAGCTGTCGCGTGAGGAGATGCCAGCCCTCTGGATATATTAAAAATTGAACGTGGCTTGGAAGGCTTGAGCTTTCGCCATCCAATCGTGACAGCCAGCTGCAAACGGGGGCGTGCGGAATGATGCGATCGTTAAGCCCATACAATACCAATGTAGGCGTAGGAAAAGACATCGGATGATGCAGCGCCTGGCTCATCAAATCCGTGACTCCAACGAGGCTGCTGACCCGAGTCTCCTTAATAAAAAGCGGATCACGGCTTAAGTCGCGTGCGACCTCCGGATCGTCGGTAGGTTTTATTCCAAGCGCACGCACGCCGCGGCCAGAGAAAGTGAAATTGGGGGCTACCGTATTCATTATCTGCAGGCCCGCCCGCTGAAACCAAGGCATGGTCTCCGCGCCCCAGAGGGCTGGCGCCTTCAGAATGAGTTGACTCACTGGCAACCCCGGCGACTCAGTACTGGCCCGAAGCACGACTGCGCCGCCCATACTCTCTCCAATCACGGTGATCGGCAGGCCGGGGTGCCGATCGCGGAGTTGGTCAACGACCTCGCGTAAATCATCGATCAGCCGATCTGCGCCCGGCCAGACGCCGGGGCTAGGGTTTGCGCCAAAGCCGCGCTGATCATAGGCGTAGACGGTTGCTTGCAGATCAGCGACCAAGCTGCGGGCAAGGGGATCGAAGGCCTTGCTGTAGTCGTTAAATCCATGAACGCCAATCACGATGCGCCGCGGTGTCGCGGCCGACCAGACCCGAATCTGCAAGGGGGTTGCATCCTGCAGGGTCATCACGCCGCGCTCGGGCACAGCTAAGGCCGGCGATGCATTCAGCACTGTGATGGTAATTACAACCGCAGCGCGTGCGCAGTGCATCCGCCAGCATGCTTTTACTGAAGAGATGGGCTTACTCAACAAGTGCAACAGACTTGATTTGACACCAAATGGCCCGACCGACCGCCAGTCCCAGGCGATTGAGCGCACGCCGGGTAACGCGCGCAAGGAGTACGGTCTCTCCACAGCGCACGCTGATCAGGCACTGGGCAGGGTGCCGATCATCGCTAATGGTTTGAATCACACCCTGAATACGATTTTGAATGGTGCTTTGATCATCCTCTGCAAGGGAGAGGCTGACATCGCGGGCCAAAATACGAATTCGGACTTGCTGTCCAATTGGCTGGCCGTCATCCCGCACCCAGACCTCTCCTTGATCAAAACGAATTCGGGCTAGGTGATCTGCTGAATGGCGATCCACGACCATGCCCTCGGTCATGATGCCTGCTTCATCACCAACCATCTGGGCAATGCGTATATCGCTGAGGGTCTGAGCTACACCGCCGCTTGCCTTAACCCGGCCTTGCTCAAGAATCACGACATGGTCCGCGAGCCTTGCAAGCTCATCAAGCGAGTGAGTGACATAAAGCGCTGGAATTTTGAGTTCGCGATGCAGCCGTTCAAGCCAAGGAATAATTTCCTTTTTTCTTGCAATATCCAGCGATGCCATTGGCTCATCCAAAAGAAGGAGCTGTGGCTCAGTGGCGAGGGCACGCGCGATGGCGATGCGTTGTCGCTCACCGCCCGATAGGCCCTGTGGCGCACGAGACAGCAGATGCCCGATGCCCAGCAGCTCAATTGCAGCCTGTAGCGCCTTCCTCCCTGCGAGGCCCTTTACTCGAGAAAGACCAAACTCAAGGTTCTGTGCGACCGAGAGATGCTCAAAAAGACTTGCCTCTTGAAATACATAGCCCAGCGCTCGCTGCCAGGTCGGCCTAAAGAGTCCAGCCGAGCTGTCTTGCCAAACTGAATTTGAGACCCGCAGAACTCCCATCGGCCGCTCCAGCCCCGCCACGCAGCGCAACAGTGTTGTTTTGCCACAGCCCGACGGGCCGAAGATTACCGTGATGCCGGCGCCAGGGAGTGTGAGATCAACATCAAGCGAAAAGTTTGACCTCTGCAAGGTAAATTTCAGCTTTAGCTGAAAAGTATCACTCACGGCAGGATCCGATCGGTACGTTTTTTAAGCCGCGCCAGTGCAATCAGCACAACAAAAGAAAACATCACCATGCCGGCAGCCAGCCCATGAGCCTGGCGATATTCCATGGCTTCCACATGGCCATAGATCTGTGTCGAAACCACCCGAGTCTCGCCCGGGATGTTGCCGCCAATCATGAGCACGACGCCGAATTCGCCCACCGTATGGGCAAAGGTGAGCACCGTGGCTGTTAGAAGCCCTGGCTTGGCAAGCGGTAAGGCCACAGAGAAAAATGCGTCGATGGGCCGCGCCCGAAGTGTCGCGGCGACTTCCATGGGCCGGCGGCCAATTGCTTCAAAGGCATATTGAATGGGCTGGACTGCAAACGGCAAAGAAAAAATGACTGAGCCGATCAGCAGTCCACTAAATGAAAACGACATGAGCCCCAGGCCAAGGGCTTGCGTGATTTCACCGATTAGCCCCTCCGGGCCGAGCACGATCAAAATGTAAAAGCCGAGTACAGTCGGCGGAAGAACAAGCGGAAGGGTCACCAGCGCGCCAATAGGGGCCCGCAGAGAGGATTCGGTCTGTGATAACCACCAGGCCAGTGGCGTTGCAATGAGCAGTAAAACCACTGTGGTGGCGGTGGCCAGTTGAAGCGTCAGGCCGATTGCCTGCCAGGCGTCGGGTGAAATCGTCATGGCAGGGCGTATCCATAAGATCGAATGACTGCCTTTGCGGTTTCGCTCCGCAGAAATTCGATAAGTTGTTGGGCAGCCGGATTTGTTTTGCCGCGCTGGAGCAAGACCAGGTCTTGCTGAATCGGTGAGTGCAGCAACTCGGGGATGATCCAGCCGGATCCTGATTTTATTTTGCCGCCCTCGGCGACCTGGGCGAGGGCCACAAAACCGATTTCGGCATTGCCAGAGGCGACAAACTGATAGGCCTGGGTGATATTGCTTGCCTCAATCAGTTTTGGTTTGATGGTTTGCGTCAGGCCAAGCTTTTCAATAACTTCAACTGCGGCAAGGCCGTAGGGCGCAAGCTTGGGATTGGCAATTGCAATGCGATCAAAGCGGCCTGTGCTTAGAAACTCGCCTTTGGCATCGATCAGTCCGTCACGCTTACTCCAGAGCACAAGCCGGCCGATGGCGTAGGTAGCACGCGACCCCGAGACTGCGAGCCCTTCGAATTCAAGCTTTTTTGGTGTTTCATCATCAGCGGCAAGCAGCACATCAAAGGGTGCGCCATTTTTAATCTGGGCATACAGCTGGCCTGTGGCACCAAGCGCGACCACGACTTTATGGCCAGTATTTTTCTCAAAACTCTGGGCTAATGACCGCATGGGGGCGGCGAAGTTGGCAGCAACCGCAACGCTGGCGGATGCGGGCCACGCGGCGGAGGGCAGCGCCAGAGCGGCTGCCGCCATCAGCAATGTTTTGATCGTGTGATTCCCCACAATTCCCCCGTTCTCCAGAGGAATTCTGGCACAACCGATTCAGCGTAGCCGCTAGGGTTTCTTCTTTGCTTTCAAAACGACGTAGGTGCCCGACTGCTCTGCCACCGTAAATTCAATGGCGTCACCCACAGAGAGGCCCTGCAAGAGTTCGGCAGAGCTGATACGAAAGACCATCCGCATTGGGGGCATTTGCAGGCTTTTAATTTCTTCATGCTGAATCGTTATCTTCTGTTGATCAGTATCAATCCGGCGAACCGTGCCCGAGACCCACTCTTCAGAGGCCTGTCCGCTGACCGAAATAAGGACCGATAGGAAACAGACAGCTTTCCATATGGGGCGCGCGGTTAGCCTCATCCGGTGACCTCAATTTCACCGATCATGCCGGCTTCAAAATGGCCGGGTACCAGACAGGCGAACTGGAATTTACCGGCCCGATTAAACGTCCAGATCAGATCGGTCCGCTTGCCAGGCGAGACATGGGCCATGTAGGGCTCATCGTGCTCCATATTGGGATGCTTTTTCATTAACTCCGCATGCTCTTTGAGGGTCTTGGGTTCGCCAATCACCATCTCGTGCATCACTTTTCCACGATTTCGGACTTGAAAGCGAATGGTCTCGTTAAGCTGAATTCGTAGTCGGTTTGGGGAGAATTTCATGTCATCGCTCATGTCGATCGCAATGGTGCGACTCACTGCACGCGCTGAGCCGGCGATACCCCAGGGCATTTGCTCGGCCGCCGCTGTTTTTGCTCCATGACCATGATGGCCAGCCTGTGGCCCATGGGCCCGCAGCGCGACAACAGGCGCCACCGCCAATACGGCGAGTGCAGCGATGGCCATCCGCCGCTCGGTCAAGAGATTTGATTTTTTGAAATTGGCTTGTGGATTCATTTCAGCGCTCCTAGTGCTTGTGGCTATTGGGTTTTTGAATACGAACCTCGACAGGGGCCTGCGTGGTCGGCGAAGTCAACTTGGCAGGACTGCTTGGCGCACTCGCTGCTGCTGGCGCCTCGGCCTGGGCAACGGGGCCGGCGACTGTGCCCTTTGGATGCTGATACCAGCCCGGATCGCTGTAGTCGCCAGGCCGCTGTGATTTGCGGACTTTGACCATTGAAAACATTCCTCCCATCTCCACTGAGCCAAACGGTCCCTGGCCGGTCATCATCGGCGCAGTGTTGGCCGGAAGTTCCATTTCCATTTCGGCCATATCGGCCATGCC
>Ga0129333_10003542_pt1 | contig 14623 bp, 9 predicted proteins | sample CPB6_08_DNA_FD_94474 | JGI IMG/M metagenome (GOLD analysis project Ga0129333, IMG submission 94474) | Freshwater to marine salinity gradient microbial communities from Chesapeake Bay, USA - CPBay_Sum_0.6_0.8_DNA | ecosystem: Environmental > Aquatic > Marine > Coastal | place: USA: Chesapeake Bay...
CTCTTCGATATAGTAATCAATATTTAATTTGGTACCAGATTCTACAATCGCCTCCATTTCTGAGAGGAGTTCATCTAAAGAAAGCTGATTAGATTTGGCCAGATCATCGAGTGGCATTTTCCTATCAATTCCTTGAATAATCTGGACTTTTACTTTTGATTTATTTGCAACCTGTCTGATAAGAATATCATCGGGTCTTTCCACCTCATTTTCTTCTACATAGGAAGCAATGAGTTGAATAAATGGTTTTCCGTAACGAATTGCTTTTCCTCGGCTAACTCCAGCTATCAGGGTCATATCATCGAGCGAAATGGGATATTGAGTAGCCATATCTTCCAGGGAAGCTTCCTGAAAAATGACAAAAGGAGGCATTGAAAGACGTTTGGCTTCCTTTTTTCGCAAATCCTTTAGAAGATTAAACAATGTAGTATCGAGGGCGGCATGTTTTGACGATTCCTCCACAAATTCTGCAGAGAGAGCTACGAAGTCCTGATTGATTGGAATATGCAGAGATTGAGGATTCTGAATGAATTTTTTCCCTTTATCGGTTATTTTTAGGAGGCCATAGCTTTCAATATCCTTGTAAAGAAATTCATTGAGGAGTGCATGACGAAAGACAGAAAACCAAAAATTAGCATCTTGGTTTTTGCCATAAGCAAAACGTTCCAGCTTATTGAAATTAAAATCTCTGTTTTCTTTATTATCGGTACCGATGATAAACTCCACAAGAATCTTTATACCAAAATTTTGTTTCAGATCTAAGACAGCTTGCAAAGCCACTTTCATTTCTTCTTTTATTTCCTTTTTTTCCTTGGGAAATTTACAATTATCGCACATATTTGTGCATTTTGTATCATCAAATTCTTCCCCAAAATAGTGGAGTAAGAACTTTCGTCGACATGCACTTGATTCAGAATAGGCCATAATTTCCTGCATAAGCTGCATGCCCATTTCTCTTTCAGCCACAGGTTTGTCGCGTAAAAACTTTTCCAGACGCAAAATATCCCTGTATGAAAAAAAGGCAATACACTTACCTTCAAGTCCATCTCGACCTCCACGACCTGTTTCCTGATAGTAATTTTCTATACTTTTAGGAATATCATAATGAATGACTAATCTAACATCGGGTTTGTCAATACCCATTCCGAAAGCAATGGTTGCTACAATTATATCAATTTCCTCCATGAGGAAATTATCTTGTGTTTTACTTCTGACTTTTGTATCGAGACCAGCATGATAGGGAGCGGCTTTTATCTCATTAACCAAAAGCGTTTTCGCTATTTCTTCTGCAGCCCGACGACTTTGAACATAAACGATACCGGATTGACCAGGATGTGCTTTAATTATCTGTACAATATGTTTAATTGTTTGTTCTGGCTGAAGTTTTGGTCTGACCTCATAATAAAGATTTGTTCTATTGAAGGAGGCAATATAAATATTTTCACCGCGCATGTCCAGATTTTTCACAATATCGGACTGAACTTTAGGTGTAGCGGTTGCTGTCAAAGCCACAAGAGGAACTTCCTTGCGAATAGCATCGAGCATTGCTTTGATTCTTCTGTATTCTGGTCTGAAATCGTGTCCCCATTCAGAAATACAATGCGCCTCATCAACGGCGACGAAAGAGACATTTACAGATTGAAAGAACTCTATATTTTCGTCTTTAGTCAGGGTTTCAGGAGCAATAAAAAGCATTTTTGTTTTACCATCTGCGATATCCTGTTTAACCTGTTTCATTTGTAATTTGCTCAGAGAAGAATTCAAAAAATGAGCAATTTCATCGGTTGAACTATGTCCCCGAATAGAGTCAACCTGATTTTTCATAAGAGCAATGAGAGGAGAAATAATGATCGCAGTACCTTCAAGCATTAAAGCGGGGAGTTGATAACAAAGTGATTTTCCGCCTCCGGTAGGCAGGATCACAAAAGTATCTCTGCCCATAAGTACACTTTGGATAATTTCTTCTTGATTACCTTTAAAACGATCGAATCCAAAAAATTTTTGAAGGGAAAAATATAGATCTTCTTTTGCAAAAACCATGTTTTCGATACTATTGAGAGGAGTCATTAAATATGAGTTGATGTTGACTTTTTCTAAAATTAATCATTTTTCAGATAAAAATCACGTAAAAAAATTATTTGGTTCAAATTATTAAAATGAAAATTAAAGATAAATGTTTAGAAAGGTTGGTTTATAAATACTTAACATCTTCTGTAATTGATTTAATTTCTTGTTCCTTATGAAGTGGGTGAATAAGAAGAATATCTCCTTCATCTATAATCATAAAATCATGTAAATCTTTAACTACAAGAATTTTATTTTCAGGTTTTCTAATCAGACAGCCTGATGTATTATACAACAAGCTTTTTTCATCTGCATTAACATTTCCATGTTCGTTTTTAGTTGACTCAGCATAAAGAGAAGCCCAAGTGCCCAGGTCGGACCATCCCCAGTTACCTGGCAGCGTATATACATTTTCAGCTTTTTCCATGATAGCGTAATCAACAGATATAGAGGGTGTTTTAGGATATTCTCTTTTAATAAAATCGTCTTCCGCTGCTGTATTGTATGTAGAAATTCCCGCACTTAACAGGGCGTAAATTTCTGAGGCGTGCTTTTTAAAAGCATCGAGTAAAGTTTTTGTTCTCCATATAAAAATGCCAGCATTCCAAAGATAATCACCGCTTTCCAGGTAGGACTTTGCTGTCTCCAAAGGGGGCTTTTCAGCAAATCGAATCACTTTATAAACACTTCCAGAAACGGGGGTTTGAAGTTTTTGGATGTAACCATATCCAGTATCTGGTCTGACAGGTTGAATACCTAAGGTTACCAAAGCATCATTCGCAGCACTAAAAGACAAGGCTTCATTCACTGTTTGAATAAAGGCGAATTCTTGTAAAATGAGGTGATCGGAAGGTGCTACAATTAAATTAGCATTTTCGTTTAAAGCATGTATTTTAAATGCGGTATAGGCCACGCAAGGAGCTGTATTATTCCGACCAGGTTCACCAATAATCTGAGAAGCATTTATTTGAGGTAATTGTTCCTGAACCAAAGGCACATATTGTTCATTGGTAACAATATAAATCTGATTTTCTGGACAAATAAGTTTGAATCTGTCAAAAGTTAGTTGTAATAACGACTTTCCACAATGGGTGATATCAAGAAATTGTTTAGGACGATCTTCTCTGCTTGCCGGCCAAAATCTGCTGCCGATTCCACCAGCCAATATGGCAACGAAAGTATTTTTATTTAGTTCCATTTATTAAATTTTCGCGAATATACTTAATTACCTGCAGAAAACGACAGGCTTTTGAACATAAAAGGCTATAAACGGAGCCTAATATCAGTAAAAAGCCAATATTTTTTTGTAATTTTCACCCTTTAGATAATTACTATTAACACTATGCAAGTTAAAGTTACAGCATTTATTATTATACTATTCTTTAGTTTGTCTTCCTTCACACCTGAGGCTGACCCGATTCCCTATGATGAAGAGGGGATTATTTCCCGTTTATCAACCATGAGTAATGAGGTAATTAAAGCAAGGTATGATGTGGCTGTAAAGAGTTATCTAAAAACATATACAGTAAGAGGCAGACGCAGTGCCGAAAGAATGTTAGGCAAGCAGCTTCTATATTTTCCAATGTTTGAAGATTATCTGGAGGAAGCAGGGTTGCCCAAGGAATTAAAATATTTGGCTGTGGTGGAATCTGCTCTTGAACCCAGAGCCCTTTCTCATGCTGGTGCTGTTGGGCTTTGGCAATTTATGGCACCAACGGGCCGATTTTATGGTTTACGGGTCGACAGCTATGTAGATGAGAGGTGTGATCCAAGAGCGTCAACTAAAGCTGCTGTAAAATATTTGAAAGATTTATACAATCAGTTTGGATCTTGGGAATTGGCTATAGCAGCTTACAATAGTGGAAGTGGACGAGTCATAAGAGCTGTTAAAAGAGGAAGAAGTACTGATTTTTGGGAAATAAGGCACCATTTGCCTAAGGAAACATCAAATTATGTTCCTGGTTATATTGCTGCAAATTATCTGTCTACTTTCGCTGAGGTGCATGGACTTGAACCTGAATTACCCCCTTTAGATTTGCAACTGACTCAACAATTTAAAATTTATAGTGGTATAAGCTTTGAAACGATTGCAAAATTAACAGGTTTATCTCTTGAAACGATTGAGATTCTAAATCCTTCTTACAGAAAAAATGTAATACCCGCCTCAGAAAATGGATTTGATCTTTTTCTTCCTAAAAGGGTTGGAAGTATAGTGAATAAGTGGCTAAATTCTCAAGTGCCTGATGCTGATAAAATGGCTGCGATTGCTTCTAATCCAATTTTAATGGAAATTCCCAAAGAAACAATGAATGCTGCTTACAGCAAAACAATTTATTATACTCATTATGGCGAAACGCTCGAAGATTTATCGACAATATTTAAATGTGAAATCGCACAGTTAAAAGCATGGAATAAACTAAAAAGTTCAAAGCTTGATTATTGTCAGCCAATTTTGGTATATCATACAAATGATATGGTTATAGATCAAGATAGAACCGGAGGGCCAATAGTAAAAGAATTGTCCAACTTGGATGTACCCATACAATTAGGTGAGTCAAATCTTTCATTTAGATTTTCTAATGAAGAGGCTAAAATCAGAGAAGAAGAGTTTATCCTCTATAAAATCCAAAAACCCCAGTCCTTGTTTGAAATTGCTATGAAAATTGAAGGTGTAACTTTCTCAGATTTATTATTGTGGAATGGATTTGAAAGAAATCTTATTTTGCGACCTGGAAGGGTTATAAAAGTCAAAAAAACAGAATAAAAAAATTACACAATAAAGAAAGCTTTATTGTGTAATTAGGGGAATAATTAAAATAACAGCTTTTAAGCTATATATTTAAAAAAGGCAGTTAAAAGATTACTTATTCTCTTCTAAACGCGCGCGCTCTGCTTCTTTGGTGCCCTCTTTTAATTCAGTTTCCAATGTTGAGCGAGCAGAATTAAATTCACGTATACCCTTTCCAATGCCACGCATCAACTCAGGAATTTTCTTGCCACCGAAAAGAAGAAGTACGGCACCAAAAATGAGAACTACTTCCCAAGGACCTTGACCGAAAATAAAAAGATGAAGATTCATTATTTTAGTTTTAGAGATTCAAATGTACGAATTAAAATATTAAAGTGCAATAATAAAACAAGGTTATTTGTCAACAAATGAATGTCGGAAATTATTTATCTGTGATTCTACTTTTTCACAAATTTCATTTGCATTCAGTTGATTCGCTGAAAATCCTGGTAAAACGGTCCAGCTTAATTTTTGGAATGATTTCAATGGGAAAAGACCTTTTGGATTCATGGTAGCATTGCCATTAATAGCAATAGGAACAATCCATGAATCTGGTATTTTTTTAATCAGGGCAGCAATTCCACCTGTCATAAAGGGCAATAAATTTTCTGTTCTGGATCTGGTGCCTTCGGGAAAAATAAGTACAGCTTGTTTTTTTTCAACAACTTGTTCTGCCATTCTGATAATCTCCTTGATTGCCTGTTTTCCATCTTTTCTATCAATTAAAGCAGCACCACTTTTCTGGAGATTGTAGGAAATGCTGGGAATACCTTTTCCTAAGGAAAGTTTAGAAACAAAAACAGGCTTATATTTTCTAAGAAACCAAATCAAAGATGGGATATCATGCATACTTTGGTGATTGGCTACGAAAATGATCCTTTTATCTTTTGGTGGATATTGAATAAAAGAAAAGGATAATCTGGAAAAAATAAAGTAAAGAGTTCCAACTAAAAAGAAATTTAGCACCTCCACTACTTTCCTTTGCGCTTTTTCCCCAATAGTTTGATAGGCAATCCATTGTATGGGTTGAAAAATGACTAAAAGAAGAAAAAAAGAACTCATGCAAATTGCACTTAAAATGAAATCAATTGTTTTTCTCATTTTTACCGTAAAATTTTAAGTATAAATGGTGCGAAATTATTAATTACTTATAAAAGTTGTACATTTGTACAAATCAAAATTCAAAAAACACCAATACCTTATTTCATGCAACTATCTCCTAATCGCATCGAAGTGATGCAATTCCTGGCTAAGAATATGGATGATATCATTGATTCCTATCTTACTCCTGTTGATAAGATTTGGCAACCTACTGATTTTTTGCCAGACTCAAGTAGTGAAAACTTTTTTGAAGATCTAAAATATTTAAGGGAAACTGCGAAAGAATTACCGTACGATTACCTCGTTGTCTTAATTGGTGATTGCATAACCGAAGAAGCTCTTCCTACTTATGAATCATGGTTAATGAGTGTAGATGGGGTGAATCAGGGAGATAAAGAAGGTTGGAGTCGCTGGATAAGAGCATGGACGGCAGAAGAAAACAGACATGGTGATTTACTTAATAAATACCTTTATTTATCTGGCAGGATTAATATGAGAGCGATGGAAGTTTCCACGCAGTATTTGATTCAAGACGGTTTTGACATAGGCACAGGAACAGATCCATACCGTAATTTCATCTATACCTCTTTTCAGGAACTTGCTACCAATGTTTCACACAGAAGAACAGCTACCTTGGCAAAAGAATATGGTAATAAATTGCTTTCAAAGATGTGTGGTGTTATCGCTGCAGATGAATTAAGACATGCCAGGGCTTACAAATCATTCGTTTCCAGAATTCTGGAAGTGGATCCCTCTGAAATGTTGGTTGCCTTAGAGGATATGATGAAGAAAAAAATTGTTATGCCCGCCCTGTTTTTACGGGAAACAGGTATTAAAATTGGAGAGACATTTAGTCATTTCTCTGACGCCGCACAAAGAATTGGTGTTTATACAACGCAAGATTACATTGATATTATGGAGGGATTACTTGAGGAGTGGAAAATCGGTGATGTGACAAATCTGAATGCCTCTGGTGAAAAAGCCAGAGATTATGTTATGGCTTTACCTGCAAGGTTGAAGAGAATATCTGAAAGAATAAAAGTTCCTCATTTACCTTATGAATTTAGTTGGATTGGGGTAAAAGGCTAAAAAATAAAAGCCCGGAAAATTTTCCGGGCTTTTTAATCAACTATGGTACAATTATAAAAAAAACACTATAAAATATTTTAGTTGCCTCTATTCCATGGCATACCAGGAGGTCTCATATCGTTATTTTGCTGATTGTTTGTAGGCGTTGCTATGGCACTAAGCCTGTAGTTAAAACGTAGCATAAAATATTGTTGTAACACGATAGTTTGAGCATCTTCAATGTAAAGCTCCGTTACATTTCTTTGAATGCTTACATTTTGCTTGAGCAAATCAAATACTACAAGGGATAATTCACCTTTGTTCTGTTTTAAGAACTTTTTACCAATACTGCCATTCCATAACCAATAGTTTTGGTTGAAGCCAGCACCTAGGCCACTAAAGGACTGATTAATGATAGAACTTCTGAATGTCCAGTTACCTGGAAGAATTAAATTAACACGGCCTTCGAATTGTTGATTCAAGAATATACTGTTTAAAGAACTATTTAAGGAGCTAATAGCCTGATTCCAGTTCGTCCTGGACGAAAGAGTAAAATCAATCTTCTCTGAAATATTTGAAGTTACAGATAGTCCAAATCCCAGTGTTGTAGTTTCAGAGGTATTCATTTGTTTATTTACCATACCAGGTTGTTCCTGATAACTTGCATTTAAGCTAAAATTAGCATTGGAACGAATCATTTTTAAGGGAAAACCATAGGTTGCAAAAGAACGAATATTCCAATTGCCATTTAAATTGACAGGGATAACAAGCTGACCACCTCTCGGGAATAAAACACCGCCATTCAGATAACTATCTTCCGTTGCAATAAGGGTACTATTTGTAATTTGATTGCGATTAATGGTTCCACTTACATAGGTGAATAAAACCGTTGATTTTGCTGGATTGGTGGCAGAGTAACGAAGACTTAAATTATACCCCGTGCTTTGTAAAAGATCTGGATTTCCAGTTCTTAAACGCAATGGGGAACTATTATCAACAACTTCTTGTAATTGACTAATAGAGGGTGCATTGGTATAGGCACGACCAAAAAACCGAATGCTTTTTTGCTTTGTAAAATCATATTTAAAATAAGCAAATGGCAGAATATTAAAATAATTTCTTTGAATATTTGCCTGCAAAGGGTAAGTTTGAGAGGCATCTTGATTTACCCATTGTGCATTTGTATTGAAATTGAACTGCATTTTCTCATTTCCACCACGAACGCCTAAACCAGCACGCTGGGTTAAAAATTCACTTCCGAGTACATTTGACAAGGCGGTATTTAAATCGGAATAAACTCCGGAGACTGGATCCAGATTAAAATTCTTTTTATCAGAATCATCTATTTGTCTGGATATGTTATAGGAAAATTGTAAGCCAGATTTTTTGCTTATTGGTTCATTATAGTTTAAGTTTGCGCTTAAGGTAGAACCTTTAGCTAAAAGTCGGTTTTCCTGGTCAATAGTGTCAGAGCGTAAAAACGTTCCAAAGCTATTATTTAAAGCATATAAGTAGCTTTCTCCATCTTGGTTTCTTATGGAATTATTTATCTCTGCAGAAAAAGAGCGTCCAGCTTTTTCAAAACGGTGACGCCATAAAATCTGATTTGAAAAATTTAAAGCACCTAGTAAAGTAGAAAAATCGGTTTTACTATTGTTCAATTTTAATAACTGGGTATTATTTTCTGCTGTAATCAACTGAACTCCATCAGCATCCTGCATAGACATGCGAGGTTGAATAATTAATGAATTATTTTTGTTTATATCGTACTCAAACCTTACGTTTAATCTATGATTCACATTTCCAGATGTTGCTTCATTATGTTCTTCGTAAAACTGTGAAAAATCACTTCTGCTATTTATCAGTTCTCTGTTGAGATTCTGTTCTGAAATAATATTGCCTTGATTATAGAAATAACTTCCAGCAATTTTTAATTTTTTTCCCCACGTATCTGAGTAGTTCAAACCAAACGCATTTGTTTTAGCAATTCCTTGTTTTTGATCAACGACGAAGTCATTATTTCCTCCGCCCCAGCCTCCGCCGCCACCGCCCCAGCTTCCTCCTCCTGAACCACGTCCGCCACCTTGGCTTACACCTGAAAGGTCTTCACTTGAAAAGTTCTGTTCATTGATATTGTTGAATTGACCTAAAAGTGTTAATCGGACATCGTCTTTAAATTTATTTACGGCTCCACCAGCTTGATATCTTTCATCTGTGCCATAGCCGCCAAACAAACGACCGAAAGTTCCATTTCTTTTATCTTGTCTAGTTATTATATTGATGGCTTTGCTGGTTTGTCCACTATTAAAACCAGAGAAGGCATCCTGATCGCTTTGTTTATCAAAAATCTGGATTTTATCAATCACTTCAGCTGGAAGATTTTTAAGTGCAGCTGCAGGATCATTACCGAAGAAAGGTTTACCATCAACCAGAATCTCTTTAACATCTTCCCCCTGGGCCTGAATTCTTCCATTTTCCATGACTATTCCGGGAACTTTCCTTGTCAAATCTTCTGCAGATGCATCTGGATTTGTCTTAAAGGAACTGGCATTAAACTGTAAAGTATCGTCTTTACTTGTTGCTTGTGCCGCTTGCCCAACTACTTGAACTTGTCCAAGTTCGTAGGCAGATTCTACCAGCTTTATTTCACCCAAATCAAGACCACGTCTGGTAATTTGAAGTAGTTTCTGGAAATCAGTGAAACCAAGATAACTAATCTTTAGATTATAATCTCCTGGTTTTAAGTTAGTTATGATAAATTTACCTTTGTCGTCAGTGAGGTTGTCTAATTCTACACCTCCTATTGTTGGGATTAGAATAACATGTGCACCTGGAAGTGATGATCCATCACCGTTGGATAATACAGTACCGGTCAAGGTAACATTCTGAGCCATTAAAGAGGTCAGTGAAAATGTAAAAAACAATAAAAAATTGTACTTAAGCATCAGATAAATTTTTTTGATAGTAGCTAAAGGTCTTTTTTTAACCCGGTAGCAAATTAAAAGGTAAAAAAGTGCTAATAAAAATATTTTCAATGAATAGCCTTTTTTTATCAACCAATCTAAATAGTGCAAATTTTAGTTTTATTGATAATAAATGGGGTTTTATTGAATAAATATTTAAAAAGAATAGACTTATCTTAAATTTGTTCAAATAAAAGTTTAAAAAAATGCCCCGTTTCCAAATATTATTATTTCATGGATTGCTTTGGTTAGGAATTTTACTTACACAAACTTTTCTAATTGGAGGTGGTGAAAATATATTGGAAACAATTCCAAAATCAGGCATCATTGTTCTTGGACAGATGTTATTGGTTTATTCCAATACACAATGGTTGTTTCCTGCCTTTTATTTAAAGAAAAAACATGCGTTATATTTTATTCTGGGACTACTACTTATACTTGCTGTAAGTTATGGTGTACAAGAATTAATTGAATATTTTTATCCTAGAGGTAGATTTAGATCTTTAAGAAAAATAAGTACACTTACCAAATCATGGTACTTTCTTGGGAGAAGTTTCCCCTTGTTTATGGCATTCCTCTTAAGCACCTTATTACAGGTTACCCGTTTATTTGCAATTAAGGAAAAGGAATCCGTACAATTACGATCTGAAAAACTTGAAACGGAACTAAAATTTTTACGAAGTCAGACAAATCCTCATTTTCTTTTTAATGCATTAAATAACATTTATACCTTGACACTGATAAAATCGGATAAGGCACCTGATTATTTACTGGTACTCTCGGATATGTTGAGGTATATGTTATATGAATGCAATGCACCTAGAGTAAGGCTTGAAAAAGAAATCGGTTATATCAGGCATTTTATATCTTTAAATTTATTGAAAGATAGCAGGGGATTAAATGTTAACTTCGAATGTGGTGAAATTCCTGAACATTTAGAAATTGCACCTATGCTTTTAATTCCCTTGGTGGAAAATGCATTTAAACACAGCAAATTTGAAGATAAAGCGAATGGCTGGATAAACATTAATTTAAAGGTTTCGGGAGAATCTTTACATCTTTACGTTCAAAATAGCTTGCCTGGAAAAGCACATTCAACGGATCACACAGGTGGAATTGGTTTAGCAAATGTAAGACGTCAGCTGGAATTAATCTACCCGGATCAATTTCAATTGACCATTGATGAGCAAGATCATGTCTTTTCAGTTGATTTAATTATTGAAAAATTATAACATGATGAATTTGCGTTGTCTTATTGTCGATGATGAGGAGTTGGGTCGGATGCTGATTGAAAATTATGTTCAACGTTTAGGACTAACTATAGTTGCTCAGTGCAGAAATCCACTTGAGGCAATGCAAATTTTGCAAACTAAAGAAATTGATCTTATTTTTTTAGACATTCAGATGCCTGAAATGAGTGGGTTACAATTTATTAAATCTTTAACATATAAGCCATTAATTATTTTAACAACTGCCTATCCTGAACATGCTTTGGAGAGTTATTCTTTGGATGTCGTAGATTATTTATTGAAACCCATTCGTTTTGAGCGGTTTACTTTAGCCGTAAATAAGGCCCTTGAACGGTTTAGGTACAGAAATGAAGGAACATATGAAAATGAAGGTGTTGAAAAAGGTATTCTTTTAGTTAAATCAGAGCACAGAATCCATAGATTAAAGCTTTCGGAAATTTTATACATTCAAAGTTTAAGTGAATATGTTTCTTTTCATTTAAATGGAAGTCGCATTTTATCACTGGGTGCCCTAAAGTCATTAGAAAATGAATTACCATCTTCTCAATTCATACGTGTTCACAAATCCTATATTGTGGCTATTGATAAGATTGATTTTTTAGATGGCAACACCATTCAGGTTGGGAAAGAAAAAATTCCAGTAGGGCCCAGTTATAAGGAACAATTATTGAGTCATTTTAATAAATGAAATTAGAAACTTCCAGAAATAACTTTAGGAATAAATTTTAAAAAATAATCCCAGTCTAAAACGTTTACTTCGTGTTTTCCTTTTCTGATGTAATAGTTTACATGATTTCCAACGAGGATCTCCGTTTCGGGCATATTTTCTTCAGAAATTCCTTTTTTTCCATAAAGCTGATAAGCAATCCCAGCTTCTTTAGCTGAAAGAAATTCTCCTTTTGGGTCGGCCCATTTGTCGTCCAGCGCGCTACTTACGAATAGCGGTCTGGGAGCAATTAAACTAAGCAAAATATGTTGGTCCATGGGTAAGGTAGATTCCTTTCCTGCATATTGTGCAAAATTAGGTAAAAACCAATGAGGAAATCGATTGGTTATGGGTTCTATACCTTCTCCAAAATTCCTTCTAAGGAGGGCTGCACCTCCTTCACCAGACTGTATAGCGATTACAGCGTCGAAACGATTATCGTTGGCAGCGGCCCAAAGACTTGCTTTTCCCATTCTAGAATGGCCATGAAGAATCATTTTTGCATCCTTTAGCTCTGGAAGGGTTTTCATTACATCTAACATTTTACTTAATCCCCAGGCCCATGCACTCATGGCTGTCCAGTCTTCAGCTTTAAGATTTAAATCATCGGCAAGAACAGTACGCACGCCTTTTTTATAACCATCAGGAAAATCTTCTTCAAAATCGGCACAGGCCACTGAAAAGGTAGCATAACCTGATTGGATAACTTTTTCTATTTGCCAGGTTTCTTTTTGTATTCCAGTTGCCTTATCGGTTGCGAAATGATTATTAAAAAAGGGGGCTTCATTGCAAATAACGTATTTGGGAGAAACTGGTATTTCTGCATCCTCAAATACAGTATTTATACCGCAAAAATTAAGTCCCAGTAAGGCAACTTTGACAGGTTTTCCAAGGGGAATAAAACCTAGGAGGTGAACTTTTACTTTATTTGCCAGAGAAATTTCCCAGACATTCATTTCTGCAATACCATTAAGGACCGTTTTTTGAACCACTAGTTTGGAAGTAACGCTTACTTTATTTGATGGAAAGGTTCCATACATTTTTGAGGCATAAACTTGGAGCCATTTACCTTTAGCTTCTTCCCATTGCGTTACATTGGTTATTTTTTTACCAATAATATCGCCTAAATCTGGTAGGCTAAAAGGTTGGACCTTGGTTTCATCATAATTAGGTACGAAAGTACTTTGAGCAGTTGCTTCTGTAATCATAAAAAGTAATAATATAAAGGATATTTTAGCCACGGCAAGTGTTTTTTTCAAGATTAAGTTATATATTGAAACAAGCTACTAAAAAATTCCGTTTACTAAAAGCAAACATTCGTAAAAAGTGGCTTTTAAAAGCTATATTCGCACGTTTAAGTAAATTAATTTGAATGAAAAAGAAAGGTCTTCTAATTATATCTCTTTTTGCAGGTATTTTATTAATTGCTTCATTTTTACCGAAGCCTCAGCAATCTGAGGGCAAAGAGGCTGTTTTAGTAAAAACAGTCCTTAATTATATTGAGCAATTACACTTTCGCCCCAAATCGTTAGACGATAAATTATCAGAACAATTATTCAATTATTATATTGAGAGTATTGATGGAGGAAAACGATTCTTAACCAAAGAAGATCTTGCCTTATTGGAAATTCATCGGTTTGGTCTGGATAATCAGGCAATGGAAGGAAGTTTTACCTTTTTTGATTTATCCATCGATTTACTAGATAAATCTCTAAGAAAGACACAAGGTTTTTACAGGGAATTACTTTCAAAGCCATTTAATTTAAATGGGGATGCAACTTTTGAGACCGATAGTGATAAAAGACCTTTTCCTTCAAATGATAATGAACTAAAAGAAGTCTGGAGAAAACTGCTGGTTTATGAAATTATTTCCAGGGTAAATGAGAAATTGGAAATTCAAGGAAAGGGAAGTGCGGAGATAAAAGCAAAAAGCACAGAAGAATTAGAAAAGGAGGCCAGAGAAGCAGTTTTAAAGTTATATGATGAATGGTATGAAAGGCTTTTTAAAACAAAAAGGTCTGATAGGTTAAGTATATACATTAATAGTCTAACCCATTTATATGATCCACACTCTGATTATTTTGAGCCTATAGAGAAACAAAATTTTGATATCAGGTTTACAGGAAAATTAGAAGGGATTGGTGCAACACTGCAAACAGTAGGTGATTATACTAAAGTTGCAACTATTGTAGTTGGGGGTCCTGCCTGGAAGACAAAGGAAATTTTTGAAAATGATATTATCCTAAAGGTAGCTCAGGAAGGAGCGGAATTTAAAGATATTTCTGGCATGGTTATTAATGATGTCGTGCAGCAAATTAGAGGAAAAAAAGGAACTAAAGTTAAACTACTCGTTAAAAAAGTAGATGGAACAATTAAAGAAATTGAAATTGTCAGGGATATCATTGAGTTGGAAGAAGGTTTTGCCAAATCACTGCTGCTAAAAAATGATCAGTCGCCAAATGAGAAATTTGGTTATATCTACTTGCCAAGATTTTATGCTGATTTTGAAGACCCAAAAGGTCGCTTTTGTGCTCCTGATGTAGAGAAGGAAATTGAAAAATTAAAAGCAGAGAATGTAAATGGTATCATACTGGATCTTAGAAATAATGGAGGTGGATCTTTAAGCGACGTTGTAAAAATGACCGGTTTCTTTATTCCATCTGGTCCTGTGGTTCAGGTAAAA
>Ga0129333_10003545_pt1 | contig 14617 bp, 16 predicted proteins | sample CPB6_08_DNA_FD_94474 | JGI IMG/M metagenome (GOLD analysis project Ga0129333, IMG submission 94474) | Freshwater to marine salinity gradient microbial communities from Chesapeake Bay, USA - CPBay_Sum_0.6_0.8_DNA | ecosystem: Environmental > Aquatic > Marine > Coastal | place: USA: Chesapeake...
CCGTCTGGGCCAAGGCTCCAAAAGAAAAGGTCAAGGCGCAGCAAAAGGCCAGCCAGGGTCGTCGTGCAAGTTTCATCAGTTGTCTCCTATTGAAGGCGTCGTGGCCACGCAAGCTGTCAGCCTGCTTGTAATGGGACGATTCATTATAGGAAGCGCGTCCACTGCGCCAGCTCATGGTCTGCGCTTCTTGGCAGAAGTTTTTAACACCATCCCTAGATCAGGTTGCGCAGGCTCTGCGCGGTTTCCTTTAACATCGGCAAGACCCGATCGACCGCGGCCTGCGAAGCCTCAAACTGCATGGGCATGCTCACACTCAAGGCGGCCACCACCTCGCCTCTGCGGTCGCGTAGGGGCACTGCCACCCCGCGGTAGGACAGATCGAGCTGCTGTTCTGACAAAGACCAGTCCTGCATCCGGATGGTTTTGATGCGTGTGCGCAGGAGCGCCTGGTCGGTCAGGGTATGCGAAGTAAAGGTTTTGAGCTTGTCTGCCGCCAGCCAGCGTTCAATCGCCTCATCACTTTGCAAGGCTAGCATCAGGATGCCCGGGGCAGTGACATGCAGCGGCACCCGAGCACCCAGGACAAAACCAGTGTTCATTGACCGGTTGGAGCCATTGCGGGCGATAAAAATGATTTCGTCGCCATCGAGCACGCTGACATAGGCAGTTTCCTGGGTTCCCATGGCCAGGCGTTGCAGGGCTGGCTGAACAATACGTGGCAAGCGTGCCGAGTCAAGGTAGAACTGTCCCAGCCGCATCACCTTGGGGGTGAGCCAGAACAATTTGCCATCGCTGGCCACATAACCCAGGTGTTGTAAGGTCAGTAGATAGCGACGTGCGGCGGTGCGTGTCAGCCCGCAGTGTTGCCCGGCCTGGGCTGCGGTCTGGCGTGAGTTCGATTCGGTAAAGGTTTCCAGCAGTGACAAACCCCTTTCCAGGCCGGCAATCCAGTCGCGTTTGTCCAAGACGCCCGGACTTTGAGTGCTGGATAAGGCTGCGCTCATGGCCTATGGCTTTGAGTACTCAAAGCGGTCGCCGCCTGGTTCAGCAGGATGATTAGGTGAAAACCCATAAATCGTTCGATCATCGATCATCTGTGTTCGATTATCGAACATAAATGACTTATTGAGCTCAGAGAACAAAATTACTAACGCACAATTTAGTTCATCGCGGTTTGGCTCGCCTGCTTAGCATCAGACTTTCCCGATTCGCCCAGCCCTCTGAGGGAGTACGAATTGCGCAAGGCAATCAGTCGATAATCTGCGATCAACCTAGGCCTTAGCAAGGCGAAACTTATTGGAGGAGATTGGAAATGCAGAAACGTGAATTTGCCAAAGTCGCCGCTACCTGTGCATTGGCTTTAGGCCTCGGCATGGCCCAGGCGCAGGACGCCATCAAGATCGCCAACCTGGTTGAACTCTCGGGCCCAGGCACGACTTCGGGCACCATGTTCAAAAATGGCGTGGAAATGGCGATCAAGGAGATCAATGACAAGGGCGGCATTCTAGGTAAGAAAATTACCTATACCTCCGAAGACACCCAGAGCAACCCAGGCGTGGCCAAGGGTCTGACCCAGAAAGCTGTTGACAACAATGTGTTTGCCATTTTTGGACCGGTCTTCTCCGGCTCCATCATGGTGTCGATGAATGAAAGCCGCCGCGCCGAGGTGCCCAATTTCACCGGTGGCGAGGCCGCTGCCATTACTCAGCAGGGCAATCCCTATGTGTTTCGCACCTCGTTTGGACAGAATGTGGCCTTCCCCAAACTGGCGCGCTATATCAATGCCAAATCCAAAAAACTGGCGCTGATTTATGTCAACAATGATTTTGGCAAAGGCGGCCAGGCCACCATCAAGCAGTTGTTGCAAGGCTCGCCCACCCAGATCGTGGCTGAGATTTCAACCGATTCCGGTCAGGTGGATTTCTCTGCCGCGGTGATTCAGGCCAAGCAATCCGGAGCTGACGCGCTGTTCGCCTATACCAACGAAGAAGAATCGGCCCGTCTGCTGCGTGAACTGCGCAAGCAAGGCTGGAACAAGCCCATCATCGGTGAGACAGTGCTGACCAGCGCCAAAGTGGTGGAACTGGCCGGAGAGGCAGCCAATGGCGCAGTCGCCCATGTGGGCTTGACCGTGGAAGCGCCCCAGCTGCAGGACTTTGGCAAACGCTACCGTGCGATTTACAACTCGGTGTCCGACCACAACGGGGTCAAGGGCTATTCGGGGGTCTATGTGCTCAAGGCGGCCATTGAAAAGGTTGGCAAGCTCGATCGTAAGGCGGTGGCGGCTGCCATTCGCGGCAGCTGCTTTTCGGCCAAGCAACACCCGGGTGTCTTGCTGGATGTCTGTTTTGACGACAAGGGCGACCTTGACCGCGAAAGCTTCATGACCGAGATCCGCGGTGGCAAAACCGTGGTGGCCGAAACCCTGCCCCCATTAGGCAAAAAATAAGCCTTCCAGTGCGCATGCATCCGATCCTGAGCGGGCTTCATGTCTGAAAAAAAATTCGTGTTGGCTGGGGTGATGGGCTGGCCAGTGGCCCACACCCGCTCGCCGGCCATTCACAACCACTGGATTGCGCATCTCGGGCTCAAGGGCGCTTATGTCCAGTTGCCGGTGATGCCCGAGCAGCTGGAAGCGGCAGTGCGTGGCCTGCCGGCCTTGGGTTTTGCCGGTTGCAATGTCACCGTGCCGCACAAGGTCAACATCATGCGCCTGGTCGATGAGCTGCATCCATCAGCCCAGCGAATCGGTGCGATCAATACCATTGTGGTGTCACCCGATGGGCGCTTGAGTGGCATGAACAACGATGGTGTGGGCTACATCCAGAGCCTACGCGACCGTGACCCGGCATGGCGTGCCGATCGCGGCCCCGTACTGGTCCTGGGCGCGGGTGGCGCAGCCCGCGCCATCGTGGCCAGCCTGCTCGATGAGGGTGCGCCCGAAGTGCGTCTGGCCAATCGCACCCCGGAGCGTGCGCAAGTATTGGCGCAGGCTTTGGGTGATCCGCGCATCCAGCTGGTGAACTGGCAGGACAGGAATGAGGCCATGGCTGGGGTGCAATTGCTGGTCAATACCACCACCCAGGGCATGCACGGCCAAACTGAGCTGGAAGTGCGGCTCGATGCCTTGCCCGCCCAGGCCTGGGTGTCCGATGCCATCTATATTCCTCTTGAGACACCCCTGCTCAGTGCGGCACGTCTGCGAGGCCATGTCACCGTCAACGGACTGGGCATGTTGCTCAATCAAGCGAGGCCTGCATTTCACGCCTGGTTTGGCGTGATGCCAGAGATCACCCCAGCCCTGCTGCGCGATGTGATGGCCACTTTCTAGCTGGCGGGTATGGTGGTGAACCTGATCGAACTGCCAAAGATCGATGCCCACTGCCATGTGCTGGACCCCCGGCATTTCCCCTATCCAGAAGACGTGCCTTATCGGCCGCAAGGACAGGAGATCGGTAGCGCAGACTATTTCAGCCAGGTCATGCAGGCCTATGGCGTTCGACATGCGCTGCTGGTGGGGCCCAACTCAGGCTACGGTAGCGACAACCGCTGCCTGCTCGATGCCATTCAGCGTGGACAAGGGCGGTTCAAGGGGGTGGCGGTGGTGCCCAACCATGCTTCCAATGACTACTTGCAGGAGTTGCAGGCGCAGGGTGTGGTGGGCATTGCCTTCAACCCGGCCCTGCACGGACTGGACTTCTACGCGGACATCGATCCCCTGTTGCAGCGCCTGCAGGCCCTGGACCTTTGGGCCCAGTTCCAGGTCAGCGCCGACCAGCTGACCCAATTACTGCCGCGTATTGAACACAGTGGCGTACGGGTTTTGATTGACCATTGCGGCCGCCCGGTGCTGGCAGATGGTCCGCAAGCCCCCGGCGTGTGCGCCCTGCTGAGCCTGGCTCGGGACGGACGTTCGGTGATCAAGCTCTCGGGCTTCGCCAAGTTTTCCCTGCAGGGATATCCCTTTGAGGACACCCGCGCCCATGTGCAAACACTGTTGCAAGCCTTTGGACCCGAGCGCAGCATCTGGGCCTCGGACTGGCCTTTTTTGCGGGCCGATTACAGGCTTGACTACGGCACTCTGCTGATGCTGGCCCAGCGCTGGTTCAGCCCAGCCCAATGTCAGCAGATGATGTGGGCTGCCCCAGCCAGGCTGTTTGGATGGTGAGGATGGAATGATCGATTTCTTTCAACTCTTTTTCAGCGGCCTGGCCACCGGCAGCATCTATGCACTGGCGGCCCTGGGCTTCACCCTGCTCTGGCAGGCGTCGGGCACGATCAATTTCGCCCAGGGTGAATTTGTCATGCTGCCAGCCTTCATGATGGTCATCCTGCTGCACAGCGGCCTGCCCTTGAGCATCAGTTTCGCGCTCAGTTGCGTGCTGTCGGTGCTCGTGCTGGGTTGGCTGTTCAAGCGCGGGCTGGTCGATCCCCTGTTCAAGTACGGCATGATGCCCATTGTGGTGGCCACCATTGGCCTGTCGATCGCCATGCGCAATGGCGTGCGTGCCGGCTACAGCGCCGAGCCGCAACCCTTTCCCCAGGTTTTCCCAGACCAGGTCTACAACCTGGCCGGGGTCACTGTCTCGGCCAGCGATATTGGCACCTTTGTCTTTGCCCTGGCCCTGGTGCTGGCCACCCAGGCTTTTCTGGCCAGAACAGTCACTGGCCGCGCCATGCAGGCAGTGGCGCAGAACACCGAAAGCGCCACCGTGCTGGGCATCAACGTGCCGCGCATGATTTTCTACACCTTTGCCATCAACGCCCTGCTGGCGGTGGCTGCCGCTTTGCTGGTCACACCCACCTACCTGGCCAAGTTCGACATGGGCGAGTCGCTGGGCACCAAGGCCTTCTTTGCCGCCATCATTGGCGGCTTCAACAACTCGCGTGGCGCGCTCTTGGGCGGGGTGATTGTGGGCGTGTGTGAGAACCTGGCTGCCGCCTATATCTCGCCAGCCTACAAGGATGCAGTGGCGCTGATCATTTTCATGGTCGTGATCCTGTTCAAGCCCCAGGGCCTGCTGGGCTTCAAGGTGGAGCGCAAGGTATGAAGCCAGTCAAGCTCCTATTGGCTCTGGCGGTGCTGGCGTGCTTGCTGATCGTGCCAGGGTTTTTGAAAAGCTATGGCGTTCATCTGTTCACCACCTGGCTGGTCTACATCATCGCCACCATGGGGCTGAACCTGACCGTGGGCTACGCTGGCCAGAAGTCGCTGGGCCATGCGGCCTTCTTTGGCATTGGCGCCTACACCATGGCAATTTTTCTCAAGGCTGGCATCAGTTTCTGGCTGGGGCTGCCGGTAGCCGCCCTGTTGTGCTTTGTGGTTGGCCTGATCCTGGGTTTCCCAGCATTGCGGGTACAGACCATCTACCTGGCCTTCGCCACCCTGGGCTTTAACACGGCGCTCTGGCTGGTGATGCGCAACGAGGAGTGGCTGACCGGTGGCACCTTCGGCATCAACAATATTGCACGTCCCAGCCTGGGCGGCATCAGCTTGGAGCCCAATCTGCGCTATTACTACCTGGTGCTGTTCTTTGCGGTGGCCTTGGCGGCGCTGCTCTGGGGCCTGCTGCGCTCACCCTGGGGCAAAGCCTTCACCGCCTTGCGCGACAACCCGATCCGTGCCGAGAGTCTTGGCGTTGACATCCGCAGTTACACCCTGCTCAGCTTTGCCATCGGCGCGGCCTTTGCCGGGCTGGCCGGCGGCCTCTATGCCTCTCAGGTGGGCTTCATCGATCCGGCCCTGTTCACTGTGGGCCAGTCGATCATGATGTACCTGATGGTGGTGGTGGGAGGACCGGGTTATTTCTTCGGCCCGGTGCTGGGCTCGGTGGTGGGAGTGATCCTGCCGGAGTGGTTGCGCTTTGCCCAGGCCTGGTATCTCTTTGTCTTTGGCACTGCGATTGTGTTGCTCATGATCTGGCTGCCCGACGGCTTGCTTTCCTTGCCCGAACGCCTGCGCGCCAGGCGCCGCTCGCGCATCGAATCTGCCGAGCGCGCAGCGCGAGCGGCCCAGGTGGGCGCTTCTTCTGGAGCAGCATCATGAGCCACCCTCAGCACCACACCCGCCCGCAGGAGGCACCGGTACTCAAGGTCACTGGCCTGAAAAAGGCTTATGGCGCCATCCAGGCGGTGGGAGGTGTCAGCTTTGAGGTTCAGCCGGGTGAAATCTTTGGCGTGATTGGTCCCAATGGCTCCGGTAAAACCACCCTGTTCAACAGCATGCTCGGGCAGATTACGCCTGATGCGGGGCGCATTGAGTTCAATGGCGAGGATGTGACCGATCTGGGCCCGCTGGAACTCAACCGACGCGGTGTCGGGCGCACCTTTCAGAGCTTGCAGGTGTTTGGCAAGATGAGCGTACGCGACAACCTGCTGGTGGCTGCCCAGGAGCATCAGGGCAGCATGTTCAGCCGCATGTTTGCCCCTTCTGATTCGGGGCTGGGCGCCAAGGCCGATGCCTTGATCGATCAGTTTCACATCCGTCATGTGGCCGACAAGAAAGCCGGCGAGCTCAGTTATGGCCAGCAAAAGCTGGTCGATATCGCCATGGCCTTCATGAGCGAGCCCGACCTGGTCTTGCTCGACGAGCCCTGCGCCGGCGTCAACCCTTCGCTGGTGGGCAGCATCAGCACTTTGCTCAAGGAGCTCAACCGCAGCCAGCAAGGCAGCTTTGTGGTGATCGAGCACAACATGGACTTTGTCATGAACCTGTGTCACCGGGTCATGGTGATGGTGGAGGGGCAGGTGATGGCCATCGGCACGCCAGAGCAAATCCGCAACAACCGGCAGGTGCTGGACGCCTATCTTGGGAACTGACATGGAAAACCAGGCAAATATGGCCAGCGAAACCTGCATTGAATTTGACGATGTGGTGGCGGGCTACAAGGATTTCATGATCCTCAACAAGCTGTCGTTCAAGGCCCGGCGAGGCGCCATCACCCTGCTCATCGGACCCAATGGGGCGGGCAAGTCCACCGTGCTCAAGACCCTGTTTGGCCTGCTGCAGCCGCGTCAGGGCCGTATCCTGCTCGATGGCCAGTTGGTCAACGGGATTTCTCCCAAGGAGTTGCTGGCGCGTGGAATTGCTTTTGTGCCTCAAGGGCGCAATCTGTTTGGTCAATTGAGCGTCTATGAGAACCTCGAGCTCGGCGGCATCACCCTGGGCATGCAGACCACGCACGAGCGCATCCCTGAGGTGCTGGAACTGTTTCCCCGGGTCAAGGAACGGATTCACTCCCGCGCAGCTTCGCTCTCAGGTGGCGAGCAGAAGCAGTTGGAGGTCGGCCGCGCCCTGCTGCTGCGTCCCCGAGTGCTGCTCATCGACGAGCCGTCGATTGGCCTGTCGCCCCTGGTGGTGCTGGATGTATTCAAGCTCTTGCGTCGTCTGGCCGACCAGGGCACCACCGTGCTGATGGTCGAACAAAATGTCAAGCGTGCGCTGGAGTATTCAGACGAGGCGATCGCGCTCGAATCGGGTCGCCTGGTATTGCACAAGCCGGCACATGAAATCCTGCATGACCCGCATATGGAGCGGCTGTTTCTGGGTGGCGCGCACAGTGCCTCGGCCGCTTCTGCGCATTGATTGAAGAACCCAAGTTGCCTGCTGGTTTATGAGCATCCTTCAGATTGCAGTTGTTGGCGCGGGCCTGATCGGGCAGGCGCATATCCAGCTGATCCAGCAGCATCCGCAGATGCGACTTCTGGCCATCGTCGACCCCGCACCTGCGACCCAGGCGCTGGCAACCAAGGCGCAGGTGCCGCTTTATGCCTCCTTGCAAGACCTGTTGAGCACGCATCAGCCCGACGGTATTGTGCTGGCCAGTCCCAATGCGCTGCATGTGCCCCAGGCTCTGGCATGCGTGCAAGCGGGCGTACCCCTCCTGCTGGAAAAGCCGATCGCCATCAGCGTGGCGCAAGGGCGAGAACTGGTCAAGGCCGTGCAACACCACCAGGCCAAAGTGCTGGTCGGTCACCACCGGGCCCATAGCCCGATCATGGCTGCTGCTTCAGAGGTTTTAGCCTCAGGACGCCTGGGCGAGCTGGTGTCGGTCATGGGCAGCGCCACCTTTTTCAAACCTGAGCAATATTTTCTGGATGGGCCCTGGCGCACCCAGCCCGGAGGCGGCCCGATCCAGATCAACATGATTCATGAGGTGCACAACCTGCGTATGTTGTGTGGGGAAATTGTTGAGGTCCAGGCATTCGCTTCCCACACTGCTCGTGGTTTTGCGGTGGAGGATACGGTGGCCATCAACCTGCGCTTTGCCAATGGTGCTTTGGGCAGCTTCATGCTCTCCGATAGCGCCGCCAGTGCACGCAGCTGGGAGCAGACCAGCCAGGAAAACAAGTCGTATGCCAACTATGCGGATGAGGATTGCTATGTTCTTGCCGGCACCATGGGCAGCCTGGCAGTGCCCACCATGCGGCTCAAGTACTACCGCAATCAAAAGGAACGGTCCTGGATGAAACCGTTTGAGCAAAGCGTGATTGCCTTGCAACGACAGGATCCGCTGCTGCTGCAGATGGCGCACTTTGCCCGGGTCATCCGTGGTGAGGAGCGCCCATTGGTCAATATCATGGATGGCTTACGCAACCTGTGCGTGACCGAGGCCATCACCCGCGCAGCAGCCAGCGGGCAGGTGATTCGCCTGGAGGGTGAATTCGATGCGCTGGCGTGATCAGGAGCCGCTTGTTCTTGGCTTGCAGTGCTTGAGATGTAGGATCGACTGGCGCAGCTTTTCGCCAGGCCAGGCGGGAAATCCGCTGACCGATCAAGCTCTTGAACCATTGCCCTTTTATTTCTAAGGAGTCTGACCATGAGTATGACAAGTCTTTCGCGGGAGGCAGTGCTTGACAATGCCAACCCGCTGGGCATGGCTGGTATCGAGTTCATCGAGTACGTCACCAGCCGGCCCCAGGCGCTGGGCCAGGCCTTGGAGATGATGGGGTTTCGCCCGGTGGCGCGGCATCGCTCGCGCGAGGTCATGTTGTATCGGCAAGGGGACATGAACATCATCATCAATGCGCATGTCAGCGACCGCCCCTCCAGCCTGATGCCCAATGAAAAACCGGTGATTGCCGCCATCGCCCTGCGCGTGCGCGATGCGGCTGCTGCTTACCAGCATGTGCTGGCGCGTGGTGCCTGGGCGGTGCCCATCCATGTGGCGGTGATGGAACTCAATATTCCCGCAATCCATGGAGTGGGTTCGAGCCGGATTTATTTTGTCGACCGCTTTGAGGAATTTTCGATTTACGACGTGGATTTTGTGCCGATCCCCTCAGTCGAGGCCAAGCCGGCAGCGATTTCTGGCCTGCGCTGGTTCGGTGTTGTGCAATACATCGGCAATGACCGCATGGACGACTGGATCGAGTTCTATCGGGAATTGTTCGGCTTCGAGCCGGTGCCCGAGGCGCAGCACTTTGGCATCATGACCAAGGGCCGAATCCTGCGCAGTCCCTGCCGCAGCTTTTACCTGCAATTGATTGAGCCCGAGCCCGGCATTGTCGATGTCGAAGACGATGAGATGCTGCAGCGTATCGGACTGGGCACACCCGATGTACCCGATGCAGTCAAGGTCCTGCGTGGGCGTGGGGTGCAGTTTGTGCAAACCCCCGGACAACCGGTAAGCGAGCGTGGCGCGCTGACCACCAACTGGCTGGGCAGCGTGGCTTTCGAGCTGGTCCATGTGGAGCGTGCCTGATGAATGCCGCCACGATGCATCGCCAGGGTCACTTTGAAGACTTCGGGATGGACACCATCTCCATGGCCGGGACCCTGGGCGCCAAATTGCAGGCTGTGCGAGATGCCGGCTTCAGCCAGATCATGCTCAACGCGCGTGACCTCACCAGCCACGCTGAGGGGATCGAGGCGGCCATCCAGCTGGTACGCCACAGTGGCCTGCGTGTCACAGGCTTGCAGGTCCTGCGCGACTTCGAGGGTTTGTCGGGCCATCTGCATGAATACAAGATGGACATTGCCAAATCCATGTTGGAGATGAGCCATGCGGTCGGTGCCAAGCTGCTGCTGGTGTGCTCCTCCACCAGCGTGCATGCGAGCGAGGATCCGCAGCGGCTGGCCAATGACCTGCGCAAGCTCGCATTGCTGGCTGTGCCCAAGGGCATTCGCATCGCCTATGAGGGCCTGTCCTGGGGCCGTACGGTCAATGAGTTCACCATGGCCTGGGATGTGGTCAGCCGAGCCGATGCGCCCAACCTGGGCATTGGCATCGACTCCTTCCATGCCTTTGCCACCAAGACATCGCTCGATGAGCTCGACATGCTGGATCCGGAAAAGATTTTTCTGGTCCAGCTGGCAGACTTCATGTGGCAAGACATTCGTTCCGTCGAAGAGCGTATCAATACCGCCCGTCATTTCCGTGTCTTTCCCGGAGAAGGGGTGCACAGCCAGCAGCTGGCCGAACTGGTCATGCGCCTGGCGGCGCTCGGATACCGGGGCGACTACAGCTTTGAGGTCTTCAACGATGATTACCTGCAGATACCTCTACCGGTGGTGGCCCAGCGTGCACGCCGCTCGGCCGAGTGGCTGGGCGAGGAGGTGCTGCGCCGCTCAGTGCCCTTGCCCAATCGCATGCAGTTGCGGCCCTGAGCCGCGATTTGGCTCGCCAGCCAGGATGAGTTGGCGTGAAACTGGCTTTGCCATGAGGTTTGCGCATGGTGCTAGCATCGGCGCATGAAAAAAACCCTGAAAATTGACTTTGTGTCGGACGTGGCTTGCCCATGGTGCGCCGTGGGGCTGGCCTCCCTGGAGCGGGCGCTGGAGCGTGTGGCGCCGGAGATTGAAGCTGAGATGCATTTCCAGCCCTTTGAACTCAATCCGGACATGGTGCCCGAAGGCCGTGATGTCACTGAATATCTGGGCGAAAAATACGGCTCCAGCGCTGAACAGCAGGCCCAGACGCGTGCCCATATCGCCCAACGCGGCGCCGATGTGGGGTTCACCTTCAATCCTGATGGGCGAGGCCGGATCTGGAACACTTTTGATGCACACCGACTGCTGACCTGGGCGGGGGAGCAGGATCCCGCCCAGCAGCATCGCTTGAAGCGCTTGCTGCTGGAGGCCTACCATGGGCGTGCTCAAAGCCCGGCTGATCCTGCTGTATTACTCGATGCAGTGGGCGCAGCGGGCCTGGATGTCCAGCGTGCCCAAGCCATTCTGGCGGGTGAGGAATTTGCCGGTGAAGTGCGCGCTCGCGAAGCTTATTTCCAGCGCGCCGGAGTTCACTCGGTGCCTGCCATCATCATCAACGAGCGGCACCTGATTTCCGGGGGGCAGCCTGTGGAAGTGTTCGAGCGCGCCTTGCGCGAGCTTGCGGCGGCCAACGCTGACGAGGCGACCCGAGAAGAAGCTTGAAAAACAGCTGGCTGCCGCTGGCGGTGACCTTGGCCATTCAGGCCCTGGTTTCCATGGCACTCCTGACCTTGCCGGTGATGGCGCCCGTGGTGAGCGAGGCAGTGGGCGTATCAGCTACCTATGTTGGCCTTTATGTGTCGCTGGTTTATGTGGGTGCCATGATTGCCAGCCTGTCCAGCGGTGCAGCTGTGGCCCATTACGGCGCGATTCGGGTGAGCCAGATTGGGCTGCTGATCTGTGCCCTCGGGCTGTCCTTATGCGCCTTGCCCTCATTGCCCCTGATGGTGGCTGGTGCCTTGCTAATCGGTTTGGGCTATGGCCCGGCTACGCCAGCGAGCTCGCATTTGCTGGCGCGCACCACCTCGGCAGACAATATGTCGCTGGTGTTTTCTCTCAAGCAAACCGGGGTGCCGCTGGGCGGTGTGATGGCCGGTGCCGTACTGCCAGGGTTGATGTTGCTGACCAATTGGCAGGTGGCCCTGCTGGTAGTTGCTTGCGCCTGCGTGGTGTGCGCTGCCTTGAGCCAATTTTTGCGCCGGCCAATGGATGCCGACCGTGATCCCAGCCAACCTGTCCGCCTGAGCAATCTGGCCCAGCCCATCCGCCTGATCCTGCGCGTTCCGGCGCTGCGCCTGCTGGCGCTTTGTTCGTTTCTGTTTGCCCTCACCCAGCTCTCCCTGGTGACCTATCTGGTCAGCTATCTGTATGAAGGCCTGACTTATGGACTGGTGGCTGCCGGCTTTACCCTCTCGGTGACCCAAACAGCCGGAGTGGTGGGCCGGGTGTTCTGGGGCTGGATTTCTGACCGCTTCCTGGGTGCGCGGCGAATGCTGGTGTTGCTGGGCGCCTTGATGGCCTTGTCCAGCCTGTCCACCGCCATGCTGTCGGTTGATTCGCCGGTCTGGCTGGTCTGGCTGGTGCTGACGCTATTTGGCGCCTCGGCCATTGGATGGAATGGCGTCTATCTGGCCGAAGTCGCGCGTCAGGCGCCTGCTGGTCAAGCGAGCCTGGCCACGGGTGGCACCCTCAGCGTCACTTTTCTGGGTGTGGTGATGGGTCCCCCTCTGTTTGGCGCGGTTTGTGGCCTTTTTGACAGCTACCGGGCGGGTTACGCATCATTGGCCCTACCGACCCTGGTCTGCAGCATGCTGCTGATGAGGCGGCGCAGCGCCCAGCATTTTGGGTGATTTCAATGCGCAAACTGATTCTTGCGCTTTGCGTGAGTGGCAGCAACCTGCTTGCGCAGACGCTGCCTCTGCCCCCGACCATGAGCTTTGGCCTGTTTGGCGACACACCTTATTCCCAGTGGGAGCGTGAGCAACTGCCAGCCATGCTGGAGGCCATGGGCCGCGAAGGCCTGGCCTTTGCCGTGCACGATGGCGATATCAAGAACGGCTCCAGCGTCTGCAGCGATCAGGTATTTCTGGATGTGCTGGGGGTGTTTCGCGCCGCACCATTGCCGCTGGTCTATGTGCCGGGCGACAACGAGTGGACCGATTGCCATCGCAGCAACAACGGCCGCTACGATCCGGCCGAACGCTTGCGCAAATTGCGCGAACTTTTTTTTCAGGGCGATCACGCCCTGGGTCAGGGGCGTTTGAAGCTGACCCGACAAAGCGAGGACCCGCGTTATAGCGAGTACCGTGAGAATGTGCGCTGGGAGATGGGGGGCGTGCTGTTTGTTGGGCTCAATCTGCCCGGCAGCGATAACAATTACCACGGCGCCTCACGCGGCAGCGGCCCGGTGGCAGAATTTTTTGCTCGGGGTGCAGCCAACCACGCCTGGCTGGCGCAATCCTTCGCGCTGGCGCGCCACAAAAAGCTGGCTGGCGTGTTGCTGGTGATCCAGGGCAACCCAGAATTTGAGGCGGCCAGCGCCGGCAGAATCAAACCTGGCTATCGCCATTTCATCGAACAGCTACGCGCTGAAACCCAGGCCTTTGCCGGACAGGTGGTGCTGGTTCACGGAGACTCCCATCTGCAGAAGATCGACCAGCCCTTGCTCGATGAGCGGGCGCAGGCCCTGGTGGCCAACTTCACCCGGGTGGAAACCTTTGGCTACCCGTTCATGGGCTGGATCAAGGGCATGGTCGATTTGAAAGATCCGAAGGTGTTTCGTTTTGAGCCCAGACGCTGGCACAGCGCCAGCACCAGCCCCGGTCCCAGCTCCAGTCCAGTACCCGGCAAGTGATGGGAGGAAGAGAATTCAGGACACCCACTTGGTGCGGTCGTCCTCATGCAGCAGGGGTGTGGTTTCGCCCAGCATGCTGGCACGCAGGTCCTCGATCTCCATCAGCACCTCAAAGGGGAAGCCCTTGCGGTTGCCACGCAAATCGGTGATCAGGGAGTGAAAATAATCATTCAGTTTATTCCGGTCGTCCTTGAGCTGGACAATTCGGTTGACGACCCGGGGAAATTTGCTGGCCAGCACTTGCGGGTATTTGATTTGCGCTTGGCTGCGCAGGTACTGCTCAGAATCCTCGCTCAGGGTTTCGATTTTCTCGTCCATAGTCTCTCCTGCTGTTCGGTAAAGCCAATCGGAGATGTTTACACCCGTTTACTGTAGACCTTTTTCCGAAAAAGCGCAGCCCCCGCCATGCAACAGGGCCTCAGGAGGCCTGGCTGAAGCCGGCGTATGCAGCCTCATCCATCAACGCCTCGAGCTGTTGGGCGTCGGAAAGTTTGAGCTTGAAAAACCAGCCCTCCCCCAGGGGATCGCTGTTGGCCAGTGAGGGGTTGTCGCGCAAGGCCTGGTTCAGCTCGGTCACCACCCCAGAGACTGGGGCAAAGACATCAGAGGCGGCTTTGACGGATTCCACCACGCCGGCCACCTCGTGCACAGCCAATTGCCGGCCTGCATCGGGCAACTCTACAAACACGATATCGCCCAGGGTTTCCTGGGCATGGGGGCTGATGCCCACCACCCCGGTATCGCCCTCAACCCGAACCCAGACATGCTCATCACTGAACCTGATCATGCACCCAATCTCCGCCACTGAAAGCCTGATCTTACCCGCTGGATTTTCAGGCGTCACTGTTTGGAGAGGCAAACACGGCGTCCGGGTGCATGCCTTGGCTGGCCGGGGCAAGAAAAAACCGGCCAGGGGCCGGTTTTTGGCCGAACCCTATCCCCTTTTTAGTTGGGGGCGCGGTTTTGCGGGCGATCCACAGCGTTGCAAAACCAGGCAAGCCGTCCAGGCTTGCCTTGGGTTTTACGCCTTGCGGCTCAACCCGCAAAAGCAG
>Ga0129333_10003549_pt1 | contig 14611 bp, 13 predicted proteins | sample CPB6_08_DNA_FD_94474 | JGI IMG/M metagenome (GOLD analysis project Ga0129333, IMG submission 94474) | Freshwater to marine salinity gradient microbial communities from Chesapeake Bay, USA - CPBay_Sum_0.6_0.8_DNA | ecosystem: Environmental > Aquatic > Marine > Coastal | place: USA: Chesapeake...
GCGCATCGGTGAGATCGTGATGTTCAAGGAGATGCTCGCCGATGGTGAGCGGGCGCTCGTGATTGGCCGAGCTGACGAGGAGCGGGTCGTCGCCCTCGCGGAGCCCCTCCGACAGCGGACCCTTCGCGCGGGCGACTCGCTACTCATGGAGCCCCGCAGCAGCTACGTCTTCGAAGTCATCCCCAAGTCGGAGGTCGAAGAACTCGTCCTCGAGGAAGTTCCGGACGTCGACTACGCCGACATCGGAGGCCTCGGTTCGCAGATAGACGCGATCAAGGACGCTGTCGAACTGCCCTTCTTGCACCCGGATCTCTTCGAGGAGCATCGACTCGCGCCGCCCAAGGGCATCCTGCTCTACGGGCCCCCCGGGTGCGGCAAGACACTTATTGCCAAGGCCGTCGCAAACTCCCTCGCTAAGAAGGTGGCCGAGCGCACGGGTCGCGAGGAAGGACGTTCGTACTTCCTCAACATCAAGGGGCCGGAGCTGCTCAACAAGTACGTCGGGGAGACCGAGCGCCACATCCGCCTGGTCTTCCAGCGCGCACGAGAAAAGGCGTCAGAGGGCATGCCCGTCATCGTGTTCTTCGATGAGATGGATTCGCTCTTCCGCACACGCGGATCCGGTGTGTCGAGCGATGTCGAGAACACGATCGTCCCGCAGCTCCTGAGCGAGATCGACGGCGTGGAGAGTCTGGAGAACGTCATCGTCATCGGTGCTTCCAACCGTGAGGACATGATCGATCCCGCGATCCTGAGGCCGGGGCGACTCGATGTGAAGATCAAGATCCAGCGCCCCGACGCGGAGGCGGCCCGCGACATCCTGAGCAAGTACCTCACGCCGGACCTGCCCCTCCACGCGGATGATCTCAACGAGCATGGGGGAGATGCGGTCGCGACGTGCGGTGCCATGATCCAACGTGCGGTCGAGCGGATGTACTCCGAGGAGGACGACAACCGCTTCCTGGAGGTCACCTATGCCAACGGGGACAAGGAGATCCTCTACTTCAAGGACTTCAATTCCGGCGCGATGCTCGAGAACATCGTCTCGCGGGCCAAGAAGATGGCCATCAAGGACTTCCTGGACGAGGGCCACAAGGGCATCCGTGTGCAGCACTTGCTGACAGCATGCGTGGACGAGTTCCGCGAGAATGAGGACCTCCCCAACACGACGAACCCTGACGACTGGGCGCGGATCTCGGGCAAGAAGGGCGAGCGCATCGTTTTCATCCGCACACTCGTTCAGGGCAAGCAGGGGACCGAGGCCGGGCGCCTGATCGACACGGTTGCCAACACCGGTCAGTACCTCTGATCGCACATGGGTCATCGACCCTGAGGGAGACAGTCGCCTTATGAGCGTGCACCGGGTCATGGGCATCGAGACCGAGTACGGCATCAGCGTCCCGGGTCACCCTCACGTCAATTCGATGACCACGTCCTCTGCCGTCGTGACGTCCTACAACGGAATCGCTGTGGGGGACCGGCGAGCTCGGACTCATTGGGACTACGAAGAGGAGCACCCACTTCGGGACGCGCGGGGCTATGACATGTCACGTGCGGAAGCGGATCCGAGTCAACTCACTGATGAGGATCTGGGCCTCGCCAATCTCATCCTCACCAACGGTGCGCGGCTCTACGTCGATCACGCCCATCCGGAGTACTCCAGCCCCGAGATCACGAATCCGCGCGACGCCGTCCTCTGGGACCGTGCCGGAATGGAGATCATGCGCGATGCTGCGCTGGCCGCGACCGCGCACGGCCCCTTCACCATTCAGCTGTACAAGAACAACACGGACAACAAGGGCGCGTCCTACGGCTGCCATGAGAACTACCTCATGCGGCGTACGACGGCATTCGGTGACATCGTGCGTGATCTCACGCCGTTTTTCGTGACCCGGCAGGTTTTCACCGGAGCCGGTCGCGTGGGTCGCGGACAAGAGGGGCGCGAGGCAGGCTTCCAGCTTTCTCAGCGGGCGGATTTCTTCGAGGTGGAGGTCGGGCTGGAAACGACCCTCAAGCGGCCCATCATCAATACTCGTGACGAGCCACACGCCGATCCTGAGCGCTATCGCCGACTCCACGTCATCGTCGGCGACGCCAACCTGTCCGAGGCCGCGACCTACCTCAAGATGGGCAGCACCTCGTTGGTGCTAGGGGTCATCGAGGCGGGCGGACTGGAGGAGGACCTGACACTGGAGGACCCCGTGCGTGAGATCCATGCCGTCTCACACGACACCACGCTGTCCCACAGGCTCACTCTCCGCGATGGCCGACGGATGACGGCGCTGGAGATCCAGGCGCTCTACCTCGAAGCGTCGCGTCGATACGCTCACGATCAGGCGGTAGCCGGCCTCGATCAGCAGACGGCCGACATCCTGCAACGATGGCAAGCAGTTCTTGGCGACCTAGGGACGGATACGAGGCTGGCCGCGGATCGCGTCGACTGGGTGGCCAAGCTGGCGCTCCTCGATGGTTTTCGTCGTCGCGACGGTCTTGGCTGGGACGACGCGAAACTCGAGCTTGTCGATCTTCAGTACGCCGACATCAGACCAGAGCGCGGTCTGGCTCTGCGGCTGGAGGCCTCCGGGCGTCTGGAGCGACTGACATCACCAGAGGAGGTCGCGCGTGCGCGCGAGTACCCCCCGGTGGACACGCGGGCCTACTTCCGCGGGGAGTGCCTGAGACGCTACGGCGACGCCGTGGCGGCGGCTTCGTGGGACGCGGTCATCTTTGACGTGCCCGGGCAGGACGCCCTGCAGCGCGTGCCCACCCTGGAGCCGGTGCGCGGGACGCGTGACCACGTGGGAGATCTCCTCGACGCTTCGGCGACGGCGGAGGAGCTCCTCCGAACCCTCCGCGGTGCCTGATCAGGCCCCGATCCGTCCATCGCGACTAGTGTGGGGCCATGAGCACCCAGGATCACCAGCGCCGCCGGCCTGAGTCTTCCGAGACTGAGGACGTCACCCTCCCGGAGCGTTCGCCCAGTGAGATGGACTCCGACGTCGACGCCATCCTCGACGAGATCGACGAGGTCCTCGAGGAGAACGCCGAAGAGTTTGTGAAGTCCTTCGTGCAGAAGGGCGGCCAGTGACCGAGCCGCAGGGCTTGCCCGCCGCGTTCACCTCGCACGGAGCATCCTTCGCAGACTTTCTTGCGCGCAGTGGCGTGCAGTCGGGAATTCCTCGGGGGCTGGAAGGTTCGGTGGACGTGCCACACGCGACCACCATCGTTGCTCTAGCGTGCGAGGGCGGCATCGTGATGGCGGGAGACCGGCGCGCCACCATGGGCAATCTCATCGCTCAGCGCGACATCGAGAAGGTCTTCGCCGCGGATGATCAGTCTGTCATCGGCATCGCTGGCGCAGCAGGGATCGCAGTTGAACTCGTGCGCCTGTTCCAGGTCGAGCTCGAGCACTACGAAAAGATCGAAGGAGCTCCGCTGTCGCTCGACGGCAAGGCTAACCGACTTGCCACCCTCCTTCGCGGCAACCTCGGCATGGCAATGCAGGGCCTCGCGGTGGTGCCCCTCTTTGGCGGCTATGACATCGACACCGGCCAGGGGCGCATCTTCAGCTACGACGTCACGGGTGGGCGCTACGAGGAGCGCGATCACCACGCCGTCGGCTCGGGCTCCGTCTTCGCGCGCGGTTCGCTCAAGAAGCTCTACCGACCGGGACTGGACTGCACCGACGCGGTGGTGGCGTCGATTGAGGCGCTCTACGACGCCGCCGACGATGACTCGGCCACGGGGGGGCCGGATCTCACGCGCCGCATCTTTCCCGTCATTGCCGTCGCGGACGCGTCGGGTGTGCGCATGCTCGAGGAGGCAGAGGTTGGTGGAGTTGTCGAGCGCGTCGTGGCGGCTCGCCTCACCAGTCCCGACGGTCCGCGTGCGAACCTGCCGGGGGCCAACTCATGAGCATGCCGTTCTATGTATCGCCCGAGCAGATCATCAAGGACAAGGCCGACTATGCCCGGAAGGGCATAGCCCGGGGACGCAGCGTCGTCGTTGTGCAGTACGACGATGGGATTCTTTTCGTTGCGGAGAATCCATCCCGTTCACTCCACAAGGTGGCTGAGATCTACGACCGAATCGGTTTCGCGGCTGTGGGCAAGTACAACGAGTTCGAGAACCTCCGGGTGGCCGGCGTCCGCCTCGCCGACATGCGGGGCTACGCCTACGACCGACGCGATGTGACCGGCAGGAGCCTTGCCAACGCCTACGCCCAGACACTGGGATCGATCTTCACCGAGACGACGAAGCCCTACGAGGTCGAACTCGTCGTCGCCGAGGTCGGGGTGACGGCCGCTCAGGACGAGATCTACCGCCTCACCTTCGACGGGTCGGTTGCGGATGAGCACGGTTTCCTGGCCATGGGCGGCCAAGCCGAGGGCATTGCCCAGGCACTCAGCGATCAGTGGCAAGCCGATATGCCCCTGGCGCAGGCTCTCAGCGCGGCCGTCTCCTCGCTTGCCTCCGTCGCAGAAGCGCCCCCAGGCCCGGACCAACTCGAAGTGGCGGTGCTCGATCGCACCCGACCGAGGCGGACGTTCAAGCGGATAGGTGCCGATCGACTCGCCGAGATGCTCGGTGTGGCGCCCTCGGGACCACCGGCCCCCGGCGTCCCCGATGCTCCCGACTCGGATCGCGAGAGCTGAGCGTGGACCGGCGCATCTTCGGCATCGAAACGGAGTACGGCATTACGTGCACGTTCCGTGGCCAGCGGCGTCTGAGTCCGGATGAGGTTGCTCGATACCTCTTTCGACGGGTCGTCTCCTGGGGGAGGAGTAGCAATGTGTTCCTCCGCAACGGGTCCCGTCTCTATCTGGATGTGGGCAGCCATCCCGAGTACGCCACGGCTGAGTGCGATGACATCGTCCAGCTGATCACTCATGACCGTGCGGGCGAGCGCATCCTTGAAGGGTTGCTCGTCGACGCGGAGCGCCGCCTCCACGAGGAAGGAATCGCGGGCGATATCTACCTGTTCAAGAACAACACGGACAGCGCCGGGAACTCCTATGGCTGCCACGAGAATTTCCTGGTCGCCCGTCACGGAGAGTTCCAGAAGTTGGCTGACTCCATCCTGCCCTTCTTCGTCTCCCGTCAGGTGATCTGCGGAGCGGGGAAGGTGCAGCAGACTCCACGGGGCGCTGTCTACTGCATCAGCCAGCGGGCGGACCACATCTGGGAGGGTGTCTCGAGCGCGACCACGAGGAGTCGCCCGATCATCAACACCAGGGATGAACCCCATGCGGATGCGGAGCGCTATCGGCGCCTCCACGTGATCGTCGGCGATTCCAACATGAGCGAGACGACGACGCTCCTCAAGGTCGCGTCGGCCGACCTCGTGCTGCGCATGCTCGAAGCCGGTGTCGTGCTACGCGACCTCACGTTGGAAAACCCCATCAGGGCGATACGCGAGATCAGTCATGATCCGACCGGCCAGCGCACGGTCCGACTGGCCAATGGTCGGGAGCTCACCGGGCTGCAGATCCAGGCTGAGTACTTCGAGAAGGCGCGGGACTTCGCCGACAGGCAGGGCTTGGCGGACGATCCGGGCAGCGTGCACGCCCGGTGCCTTGATTTGTGGGAGCGCACCTTGAAGGCGGTGGAAACCCAGGATCTCTCCGGTGTGGCAGAGGAGATCGACTGGGTCATCAAGCAGGCACTGCTTGATCGCTACATGGCCAAGCACGGCATGACCTTGTCCGATCCGCGGATCGCCCAGTTGGACCTCGCCTACCACGACGTCACGCGATCCCGCGGCCTGTTCTACCTGCTCGAGAGGCATGGCAAGGCTGCGCGCGTCACCCACGAGCCGGAGGTATTCGAGGCGAAGTCGATACCGCCCCAGACGACCCGTGCGCGACTGCGAGGCGAGTTCATCCGGCGAGCTCAGGAGCGGCGCCGGGACTTCACCGTGGACTGGGTACACCTGAAGCTCAACGACCAAGCCCAGCGCACAGTGCTCTGCAAGGACCCCTTCGCGAGCGTCGATGAGCGTGTCGACAAGCTCCTCGCGAGCATGTGACTTCCCCTTCGCACTAGGCTGCTCCCATGAAGATTTCCGCCGTTCTTGCCGCCGTCGCCTTGGCCGCCGCTGCCCTCGTCGGATGCAGTTCCGGTGGAAGCGATGGGGCCTCATCCTCCGCGGCTCCTGTCGGAGGGCCCTGGGCGACAAGCGATTGCACGATGATCGCGCCCCCTACTACCGAGGCGTCCCTGCCGGAGGGATCTGTCGTCGAGGGACAGGTGGCAACCACAGCCGTGATCGGGACGGCCCCCGTGGTCGGAGTGCTCGAGGGCGCTGTTCCCGCATCGAGCCTGGTCATCGCGGACATCGTGACCGGCTCCGGCGACCAGGTTGCGGCGGGAGCGACCGTCACCGTCGAGTATTGCGGTGTCGGACTGGCCTCCGGTGCGATTTTCGATTCATCCTGGGCGCGCGGTGAGCCCGCGACATTTCCCCTTGCCGGTGTGATCACCGGCTGGCAGGACGGCATCCCCGGCATGCAGCCGGGTGGACGCCGCATGCTCGTGATCCCCGCGGACCAGGCGTACGGCGATACTCCGCCGCCGGGATCGGGGATCGCGCCGGGTGAGACCCTCATCTTCGTCGTCGACATGATCTCCAGTCCGTAGCAGTGCACCACCGTCCCTAATCGCCCGCGAGGCCAGGAGGCTCACGTGTCCGAGAAGCCAGAGATCGACTTCATTGAAGGTCCGCCGCCCACCGAACTCGTCATCACGGATCTCGTCGTCGGTGACGGCGCCGAGGCGACTCCGGGCGCGCAGGTGCTTGTCCACTACGTCGGTGTCGACTTCGAGACCGGGGAGCAGTTCGACGCTTCGTGGGATCGCGGTGAGGCCATTCGGTTCCCACTGAGCGGCCTGATCGCAGGCTGGCAGGACGGGATTCCGGGCATGCGCGTGGGCGGACGCCGCCAACTCGTCATCCCGCCCGCGCTCGCCTACGGCGAGAGCGGCGCCCATCGCCTTGCCGGGCGCACTCTCGTCTTCATCATCGACCTCCTCGAGGTGGGCTGACCACCTCGATGGCGATCGATCGCACCGAACGGCTGCTCAACCTCGTCATCTGCCTCCTCGGGGCCGAACGGCCGGTGAGCCGTGCATCGCTGAGGCAGAGCATTCCCGGGTACTCCGACGCCACGTCCGATGAGGCGTTCGAGCGCATGTTCGAGCGGGACAAGGACGAGCTCAGGCACATGGGCATCCCCGTCGATACAGTCGTCAATGTCCAGGGAGAGGTCGAGGGCTACCTCATCAACCAGGACGATTACGCGATGCCGGAACTCCGGCTGGACTCGTCGGAGATCGCGGTACTCGGACTTGCCGCCCGCACGTGGAACGAGGCGGCGCTCGCTGCTGATGCAGGAGCTGCGTTGCGCAAGATCGAAGCCCAGACGGGCGCCCGGTGGTCGACGCCTCCGCTCGTGGTGGCTCGCCCTCGCTCCGGCGAGGAGTCGCTGCCGACGCTGTGGGAAGCCATCCGCCTGCGACGCGTAGTGCGATTCGCGTACCTCGCTCGCGGTCGCGATGAGGCATCGGACCGCACGGTTGAGCCGTGGACGACGGTGTACCGGCACGGCGCGTGGTACCTCGTCGGTCATAGTCAGGAGCGTGGCGACGCGCGAGCGTTTCGGCTCAGTCGAGTCCAGGGGCAGATCACTGCGTTGCGTGACATGTGTGAGCTGCCACCACGCGATCGGGTGCGCCACGTCATCGACAGCATCAGCGAGCCCGCGTCACGGGGCAGTGTCCTGGTGCGATTGCCGGAGACCGGTGCGGCACGCCTGAAGCACCAGGCACGCCAGCACGGCGACGGCGTGTGGGAAGTGGACTACGCCGATGAGGGCGTCGTTGTCGCGGAGGTCCTTGAAGCGGGAGGGACCATCCTCGGCCCAGACGACGTCGTACGGCTCCAGCGCCGGGCGCTCGGCGCCGTCATCGAGGCTCACCATGGCTGAAGCCGCCGCGACTCGACTGTCTCGCTTGCTCGCCATGGTGCCGTGGCTTGAGCAACATCCCGGTGTCTCCGTCACGGAGGCCGCTCGACACTTCGGAGTGCCTACCGCCGACTTCGAGCGGGACCTGTGGCTCACCATCTGCTGCGGACTGCCCGGACACGGCCCCGATCAGTTGATCGACATTCAGTTTTGGGACGAGGAGGAGTCGATTCATGTCCTCGACCCACAGACCCTGGATCGCCCACTCCGCCTGAGTGCCGCCGAGGCCATGTCGCTGCTCGTGGGCTTGCGACTCCTGGCTCAGGTTCCCGGTGACCATGACCGTTCCGCGTTGGCGAGCGTGACCGCCAAACTCGAGGCGGGTGCCGACGTCGCTCACGAAGCTGTAGTGGTGGATACAGCAATAGATGAGACTGCGGATGCCATCCGTCAGGCCATCGCAGAGCGTCGGGTCGTCGACCTGGTCTACATCGGCATCAGCCGCGACGAGGTGACGCGCCGGGCGGTCGAACCGATTGAGCTGCTCACACACGGCGGCCGGACGTATGTCGCGGGCTGGTGCCGTGAGGCGGGGGCGGCTCGCACATTCCGGCTTGATCGGATACGAGGGATCGAGGTGCTCGACGAGACCTTCCAGCCTCGGGCCGCGGAGAGCTCGATCGCACCGGTGGGGGAGTCGGTGAGGCTGCGCGTCCGCCCGGCCTCCCGCTGGCTGCTCGAGACCTGGGACGCCACCTCGCCGGAGGTGTCCAGCGACGGCTCCTGGGAGGTCTCCGTGGTGGTCGCGGATCGTGACTGGCTGGTCAGGATCATCCTCGGGCAGGCCGGGGGAGTGGAGGTGCTGGACCCGCCCGACCTGCGGGAGCAGGTCTGTGCGGCCGCCCGGTTGGCCCTACAGGAGGTGGAACCCGGGTGAAATCCCCCCGTGGGGGTTACCATGGCCGGACGCGACGAAAGGTGCTGCGATGCCGTTCAACCTCCGGGGCCCCGAGCTCCTCGTGCTCGTCCTGATCATCCTGCTGCTCTTCGGGGCCAAGCGCCTGCCCGATGTCGCCCGGGGCATGGGCCGCTCCCTGCGGATCTTCAAGGCCGAGACCAAGGATCTTCACGCGGGCGACGCTGAGTCCGGCACTGACGCACCGGCGCCCGTCGAGGGGTCATCACCGCCGCCAAGTCTGCCGGCCGCCGCTGACGAGGCGGAGGATGCCAAGCCTCAGGCTGAGCGCGCCGAGAGCTGACGATGGCCGCACCGCCGGAGACGAGCCCGCGGCGGAGCCGCAAGGCCTCCGGCGGAGATTCCGCGATGCCGCTCGTCGAGCACCTGCGCGAACTGCGCAGCAGGGTTCTCAAGGCTTCGCTGGCCATCGTGCTGGCGATGGTCGTCGGTTGGATCTACTACGACGCGATCTTCGCGTGGCTGTCCGCTCCCTTTGAAGCGGTTGTCGCGCAGGCCCGCGCCGAGGGGCGCGAGATCACCCTGGCACTCACCGGTGTCGCTGATCCCTTCGTGCTCCAGTTGCAGATTGCCGCGGTCACCGGACTGCTGCTCGCTTCCCCTGTGTGGCTGTACCAACTGTGGCGCTTCGTCACCCCTGGCCTGCGCCGCCATGAGCGGAAGTGGGCAATCGGCTTCGTCGCTGTTGCCGTGCCTCTCTTCGCTTCGGGCGTGCTCCTGGCCTACGTCGTGCTCCCGTACGGTCTGGAGATCCTCTTCGGGTTCACTCCGGAGAACGTCGAGAACATCGTCGCCGTCGATCGGTACCTGTCCTTCTTCATTCGTATGGTCATCGTCTTCGGCGTCGGATTCCTCGCACCCCTGCTGCTGGTTGTGCTCAACTTCGCGGGAATCCTCACGGGTAAGCGCCTGCTGTCATGGTGGAGATGGATCATCTTCATCACGTTTATCTTTGCCGCCGTCGCAACGCCGACGGGCGATCCGATCAACATGCTGCTGCTCGCGGGACCGATATTGCTGCTCATGACCATCGCCATCAGTATCTGCCTTGCGAACGACCGCAGGCGTGCACGCAAAGGCCATGGCAACTACGACGAGTGGGATGACGATGAGACATCACCGCTTGAGGCATCCGATGCAGCACCTGACCAGGCGTAGGTGATCATGGCGATCCGCGTGGTCGCGAATCCTTCATCGGGCAAGGGCAGGGCCGGTCGACAACTGCCCCTGGTACTTCAGGAACTCGACCGACTGGGCATGGACTACGACGTCGTCACCACGCGGGACGCTGCCCACCTGCAAGAGTCGGTCCGAGCCGCTCGCGAGGCCGGTGACGAGAGGGTCATCGTCTGCGGTGGCGACGGCAGCATCCACCTTGCGGTGCAGGAGCTTGCCGACAGCGAGACAGCCTTGGGGATCGTGCCCGCGGGGACCGGTGATGACAACGCACGTCTGCTGGGCCTGCCGCGCAAGGATGTCGAGGCCGCAACGCGGCAGGCGGCCCTGGGTCCGATCTCGCGCGTGGACCTCGGGCATGTCGTCACAGCTGATGGCACCTCGCGCTACTTCCTCGGTGTCATGTCATCCGGCTTCGACTCGATGGTCAACGAGCGCGCAAATGCGATGACCAGACCGAGTGGCGATGCTCGCTATCTTGTCGCCATCATCGGCGAACTCCGGACCTTTCGTGCGGTCCACTACGAGGCGGATATCGACGGTCGGCCTGTGTCGGGCGAAGCGATGCTCGTCGCCGTGGGTAACGGGTGTTCCTACGGTGGCGGGATGCGGGTGTGCCCTGACGCCGATCCGGCGGATGGCTTCCTCGAAGTTACCTGGCTCCACGGCGTCCGCAAGACCACGTTTCTCCGGGTGTTTCCCCAGGTGTTCAGCGGGGGCCATGTCCGCTCGCGTCACGTCTCAACGACACGTGCCCGCCACCTGCGTCTTGATGCGCCGGGGCAGATCGTCTACGCCGATGGAGAGCATGTGGGACCCCTGCCCGCTGTCATCGACGTCAGGCCCCAGGCACTGCGTGTGGCTCGGCTTGGGGGGACGGCGTAGCCTGAGCGTGTGGCGATGTCCGAGCCGGCCAAGCGCCATGCGGCAGCACGTGAGCGCTCGCTGCTCGGTGATTTCACCGAGCACTATCCCTTCGGGCTCGATGATTTCCAGCGGAGTGGATGCTTGGCCTTGGCGCGTGGACGCAGCGTCCTTGTCGCGGCGCCCACGGGGGCGGGCAAGACCGTGGTTGGGGAGTTCGCCGTTCACGAGGCGCTACGCACGGGGCGCAAGTGCTTCTACACGACGCCCATCAAGGCCCTGTCCAACCAGAAGTTCCACGATCTCGTCGAGCGATACGGACCTGACCGTGTCGGCCTGCTGACAGGGGACAACTCGATCAATGGTGAGGCACCCGTCGTCGTCATGACGACGGAGGTTCTCCGCAACATGATCTATGCCGGCTCCTCGACGCTCGATCAACTCGGCTACGTCGTTATGGACGAGGTCCACTACCTCGCGGATCGTGCTCGGGGACCGGTCTGGGAGGAAGTCATCATCCATCTCCCCGAGGGCATTCACCTCGCGGCTCTGTCAGCAACAGTGAGCAACGCTGAGGAATTCGGCGAGTGGCTCGAAACGGTACGGGGCGAGACGGAGGTGATCGTCGACGAGCACCGGCCTGTGCCGCTGTGGCAGCAGGTCATGGCCGGGGATCGGCTCCTCGATCTCTTCGTCGATGAGGAGCATCATCGCGTGAATCCGGAGTTGCTCAGACTGGCGCGCGAATCGGCTCGCTGGCCGGAGCACCGTCGTCGCGGCAGGCGCCCAGGGCGTGACCGACTGACCCCGTGGCGCACCGATGTCGTGACGACACTCCACGACGATCACCTCCTGCCCGGCATCACCTTCATCTTCAGCCGGGCGGGTTGCGACGCAGCCGTGCAGCAGTGCCTGTCCGGCGGCCTGATGCTCACGTCACCGGGGGAGCGTCGGGAGATCGAAGACGTCGTGGACAGCCGGACGGCGGACCTTCCCCATGAGGACCTAGGGGTGCTGGGCTACGACACATGGCGTGAAGGCCTTCGCCGGGGCGTGGCAGCTCATCATGCGGGCCTGCTCCCAATCTTCAAGGAGGTTGTCGAGACGTTGTTCCAGCGCGGCCTCGTGAAGATGGTCTTCGCGACTGAGACCCTCGCGCTCGGGATCAACATGCCCGCTCGCACGGTTGTGCTCGAGAAGCTTGTGAAGTGGAACGGCGAGAATCACGTCGACATCACGCCGGGGGAGTACACCCAGCTGACGGGCAGGGCTGGACGCCGCGGCATCGACGTCGAGGGGCATGCCGTCGTCGTGTGGCATCCCGGGCTCGATCCTCAGGCGCTGGCCGGACTCGCATCGACACGCACGTATCCGTTGCGATCCAGCTTCCGGCCGTCCTACAACATGGCGGTAAGCCTTATCGGACGTATGGGTCGCGTCGAGGCTCGCGACATCCTCGAGACGTCGTTCGCGCAATTTCAGGCGGACCGCGGCGTCGTGGCACTCGCGGCTCAGGTGCGTCGCAACGACGAAGCACTCCAGGGCTACCGCGAGGCCATGAGATGCCACATGGGTGACTTCGATGAGTACGCCGAGCTGCGTCGCCAACTCAGTGATCTCGAGCGCGGCGCCTCTCGGGACCGTCAGCGCCAGGAGCGGGCGCACGCAGAGGAGTCGCTGCGGACGCTCAAGTCCGGTGACGTTGTCGCCCTGCCTGCGGGGCGACGCGTGGCACCTGCCGCCGTCGTCTCAGTAGAGGATGCGGGCCTCGGGGCCGCACCTCGCGTCGTCGTGGTGACTTTGGATAGACAGATCAGACGCATCGGCGCCGCGGAAACACACGTGCCGTTGACGGTCATCGGCCGTATCCGGATACCCAAGGGATTCGCGCCGCGATCTGCATCCGATCGACGTTCACTCGCGGAAGCACTCAAGGAGCATGTGGATCAGGCCGCGGAGACGCGACCCGGACGGCGCCAGCGAGCGAACGAGAGCGACGAGGCGCAGGACCTGCGCAAGCGCCTGCGACAGCACCCCTGTCACGGATGCTCGGACCGCGAGTCGCACTCGCGTTGGGCCGAAAGGTACTTCCGGCTTCTGCGGGAGACCGAGGCCCTCCAACGACGAGTCGATTCCCGGACGACGAGCGTCGCGCGCCAGTTCGATCGGATCTGCGATCTTCTCCTGGAAACCGGATACCTCAGCGGGGATCCGAGCCAGCCCACGGTCACATCGAGTGGCGATCTGCTCGCGGGGATCTACTCCGATAGCGACCTCCTCGTGGCGCAGGCGATCACCGACGGACTATGGGATGACCTCGCCCCACCGGAACTGGCTGCCGTCGTGGCAGCCATCGTCTACGAGGGCCGGCAGCGTGAGGAAAGCCCTCGCCTGCCGAGTGGGCGCGTCCGGGATGCCGCCCACGCCCTGGTCGACCTCGCGGCCGAGATCGCCGACATCGAGGAGCGCTTCGGCGTGCCTCGCCAGCGTGACCTCGATCTGGGCTTCGTTTGGCCCATGCACTCCTGGGCTCAGGGGAAACGACTGAGCACCATCCTCGAGCAGTCCGAGATGGCAGCCGGGGATTTCATCCGGTGGTGCCGTCAGGCGATCGACCTGCTCGATCAGATCCGCGAGGCGGTGGGCCCCGATCACCCCCTCCACGGGGCATCGCGGCGCGCGCGTGACCTCATCGACCGCGGGATCGTGGCCTACTCCGCCACAGCCTGAAGGGCCGCGGTGACGCGGCCAGCTGCACCCTGTACACCCCAGGCAGAGGCGAGTGCCAGGCCGGCGTCGGGATTCGAGAGTCCAGGCTCAGGCAGGGCGCTGCGCCCCGGCCGGTGGACCAGTCGCACCGCTTGCTCAGCCGCGCGCAGTTGGTCTGCGCTCCCGAGCAGCGAACGTCGCACCGCGGGGGTCATCGGTCGCGCGGAGGCGGGATCATCGGCCGCGGCGAGAATGCCATCCAGGGATCCGAATGCCTGGATGAGGGCCACGGCGGTCTTCTCGCCGATGCCCTTGGCGCCGGGCAGGCCATCGGAGGGATCCCCCCGCAGGATGGCCAGATCGGCGTACAGCTCGGCAGGCACGCCGAAGCGCTCGCGGGCTATCTCGGGATCGATAGCGACCCAGGGCCGACCACCTCGGCTTGCTGAGGTTCCCCCTGTGTAGAGCAACGTCACTCTTGGGCTGACAAGTTGCACGAGGTCTCGGTCACCGGACGCGATGTCCACGTCGCCGCCCACCGAATGGCTGAGGTCGGCGATGACGTCATCGGCCTCAGCCTCCGGGGCTCCGACCACGGGCACGCCAAGCAGGGGGAGGATCTCGCGCAGCATGTCGACCTGGGGCGCAAGCGTGTCCGGAACCGCCTCCTCGTCCGAAGCCTCGGCATCCGCCACTCGGTGGGTCTTGTACGACGGCACGAGGTCAACTCTCCACTGGGGGCGCCAGTCGTCATCCCAGCATGCGATGACACGCGCGCTGCCGCGCGCGGTGACCATCGCAGCGACCGTGTCGAGGAATCCACGGACGGCATTGATCGGGATGCCGTCCGGCGACACGAGGGACTCCGGTAAGGCGAAGAACGAGCGGTAGTAAAGCGAAGCGGAGTCCAGGAGTAGGCCAC
>Ga0129333_10003550_pt1 | contig 14606 bp, 15 predicted proteins | sample CPB6_08_DNA_FD_94474 | JGI IMG/M metagenome (GOLD analysis project Ga0129333, IMG submission 94474) | Freshwater to marine salinity gradient microbial communities from Chesapeake Bay, USA - CPBay_Sum_0.6_0.8_DNA | ecosystem: Environmental > Aquatic > Marine > Coastal | place: USA: Chesapeake...
TCCACATTGAGCATCACTGATGGCACAAATACGCAAACATTTCACGTGTCAAGTGTTACGGACACTGGCACTAGTCCTGGCAACTACTGGACCGTCACCGTTTCTGACGGCGTGGGATTCAACATTGCGAACGGTGCACCGATTCAAGTAACATTCACGAACCCGGCACTAACAACCCCACCTAGTCCGTTTCCTAGCAGTGGCGCCATCATTTGGAATGACCTAGTTCAAGCATGTGCAACCACGCTGTATTTTTCTCCGAATGATTCTTGTGGTGATCCCATTGACTTGTCGCTATATGCCAATTCCACATTGACTATCACTGATGGCACAAATACGCAAACATTTCACGTGTCAAGTGTTACGGATACTGGCACTAGTCCTGGCAACTACTGGACCGTCACCGTTTCTAATGGCACAGGATTCAACATTGCGAACGGTGCACAGGTTCAGGTGTCATTCACGAACCCGACACTAACGAGCCCGCCTAGTCCGTTTCCAAATGGCCAAATTATCTGGAACAATTCGATTCAGTCATTTTCAACCAAGATATATTTTTCTGCAAATGATGCTAATGGAAATCCAGTGGATTTGTCTGGGTTTGATCCTAATAAACTCAGCATCACCGATGGAGTCAACACACAAACCTTCGATGTGAGTGCTGTAACTGGTTCTGGGTCTCCGGTAGTTTACTGGGAAGTGGACGTTTACAACGGACTAGGACCAAACATGCTAGTCAATGTGCCAGTTGAAGCAACGTTTACACGTCCTGTGCCGACAGGGCCTCCCACGGCATCCGGTGTGCCAAGTGGCAATGTCTGGTGGAATAATGTAGTCCAAGTCTTTTCTACCATCTTGTATTTTTCTGTTGATGATTCTTTGATTCCTCCTGGAAACGTTGACTTGTCCACGTTTCAGAATTCCAAGTTGACCATCACTGATGGAACAAACACGCAAACGTTCAGTGTGGGCAACATCGCTGATGCCGGCCTCGTTTCCAACAACTATTGGATCGTTAATGTTTCCAATGGTGAAGGATTAAACATGGCAAATTGTGCAGACATCAAAGCAACATTCACGACGATTCCTGTTCACACGCCGTTCTTGGGGTCAGTGCGCATCGTGTTCAATGTGCATGCTGCAATTAACCGGAACGTAGATTCGAGCGTTATATCCGAAACCATAAATTCATCTTTTCAAGACGATCTGCGGCCGCTGCCTTTGTTTTTGGGATGGCAACTCGGATATCGAACCGCAATTTATGAACTGAGTGGTGGTGTGGGTGGCATTCCTCAGTCGGCGGTGTCTGAAGGTATTTGCTTGATTACTGGCCCGCAATACGTGTTCTTGTGCATTGACGATTACAACAACAATGTGAATAACTACTATGCATCCGCGTATGGCTCGTCCACCATTGCACCCAACATCATTGCGCGTCTGAACATCAAGCAACAGATCAACTCGGCCGGTGCGTATGGCGTTGTCAGCGGCGAATCTCTCAGCACATCGCTCACTTACAGTCGCGAATACTTTGGGCCCGTGGACATTCAGCGCATTCGCATCACGCTAGTGGACGACTTTGGTCGCGTTCTCGACTTGAACAACATGGACTGGTCGTTTGCGCTCATGTTCGAGTGCGTATACAGCTCATCTATGGCTTAATGACATTATCTATGAATTCATTTACTTTATCTTTGTACTGTTCATTGTCGTATGAATCGTTTATTATTTTGCAATTTGTGTAGGATTCAAATAGTCTCTTATCATCCTTTATGGTTTTGACTTGTTCCACCATGCGATCCAACCGGGTGTTGAATTCATCTCCATTTGCATGAATGACTGCACCCGGATTGAAAAAATGTCCAACCTTCATTGAACCATAATAAATTGGAATTGACCTGGAAAAAAAACAGTTGAACACCTTTTCTGTTATATATCCATCGCACACGCTATTTTCACTGACAAAAACAAATTTGTATTGGTTGAACAAATTCAATAAATCAATGTCTTGATAACAAGACTTGTTTCCAATCAATGGTTTGAAATCATGTATAAAATCACAGGGTTGAATGGTCATCAATGCGCTGAATATTTTGATTTTAAAATGGGAATTCAGTCGAGTGGCGATTAAACAAAATTTTTTATGTTCAAATGGAATCATGCATGAAGGTTTTATTTCATTATAAAATTTCTGAAAATAATTCATTTGCAAATGAATGATTGGTATAGCAATGTACTTTTCGGTTAGTTCAATCTTATCAATGTGATTGTACAAATATATTTTCACGTTATCATTGCTGTAGTTTCCATATTTATTGTAATGCTTGTAATGAGTCCAATAGCTGCAATTCTCAACGCACACCATAACGTTTAATTTTTTAGACGGTAGTACACAGTCATCCTGTATGTCGTAAATAACTCCATCACAATTAGCATGCGTGTCTGTATCACATTTTATTGTCAGATTCATGCCATCAAAAAAATAATTGATAAACTTTTCAATAGACTTCATTGAATAATGCCCCTTTGAGTCTATCCAATATAATTTGATTTTGGGGGACAATGCCAAAGTTGTTTTCATTGATTTGCAAAAATGCAATTTAAATGTATATGTATATGTGTTATTAACATATGTTTAAATGAAAGTTATATCTTTTAGTTTGTGGGGTGATAAACCAATTTATCAGGTTGGTTCCATCCGGAATGCCAAGTTGGCAAAGGAATTTTATCCAGACTTTCAATGTTGGTTTTACGTGCATCAGGAGACCGTGCCCGAAGAAACAGTTGCACAGTTGAGAGAATTTGACAATGTGAAAATCATATACAAAAATGGAGACTTATCAAAAATAAAACCAATGATGTGGCGGTTTGAAGCAATAGATGAACCCGAGGTTGAATTGAACATGTCCAGAGATGTTGATACTGCAATACTGTTGAGAGAAAAATTGGCAGTGGATGAATGGTTGAATTCTGATAAACTTCTGCACATCATGCGAGACCATCCGTGGCATTGTTCTCCCATTCAGGGGGGAATGTTTGGTGTAAAAAAATCGGATATCACTTGGAAGGACAAAATTGACTCTTTCGTTCAAGAATTGAACTATACGTATGACCAACAATTTCTTCAGCACACAATTTACCCACTGTATAAAGACAACTGCATGGTTCATGCCTCGTTTCACAAACTAGAAGGAAGCATGTGCCGTGATTTTCCGATTCCGCATGAGCATGATGATTACAGATTTGTGGGCGAGTATGTGTATGAAAATGAAAAAAGAAACGACCAAAACACACTTGAATTGAAAAGAGGATACATTTGAAAAAAATGGTGCAAACCACAATTAAACCAATAAATTGAAAAAATTGAATCCTAAAACAAGGGTTGTAATACATCTCATGATGATGAATTGCAACAACAATATGGCTTATGATGATCAGGGAATGCAAATGCGAACTCGGGTTCTGCGTTTCGAGTTTTCAGATGCGCTGGTCGAGCATCTAACCGCATTTGCCCAGCTGCATCAATATGACGACCGCAAAACATACAAGAAGGCATGGACCGAGTGGATGGCGAATGCCGAAATCGCCACACTATTGAATGCAGATGCTGCGCGTTTAAAGTGTCTCGGATACGAAGGAGACGTTGCAGACAAGCTTTACAAAAGCGGGCGCTACTACTTTCGTGAAAAAAAGGCGAATGCGAATTCGGAATGCAAGAATGATGCAATCCAGAGGTCTCGCAAATACATCATGCTGGGAAGAGAGCTTTTAACCGCAATGGACGAACACATTGAGCGCGGTTTGCGACAATGCGACTACACTCCGGCAAAAGGGTTTGCCGAGTTTTGCCAACTAGACATTGCTTCTTACCACAGCGAAGTTGCCCGTTTGTCTGAAGTCATGTCCTCTGGCGAAGATGTGAGCGACAAACTGAAAAAAACATACAAAAATCGGTATTTCATGTTGGCAAAGGTGCTTGCGCTTCCTTGATTGCTTGATTGAATCCGTTTCAAAATTGTAAATAATAATGCTATGATAATACAACACAGGATTTCGTTGAATTTTTTTGGTTTAGCGGTTTAGTATGGCTGATACTGCTGTGTTGATTAACCAAGGAGCATACGGGTGCTTGTATCACCCAGGTATTGACTGCAACGGCAAAACATTGAAAGATGTGAAATACGCAACCAAACTGGTTCTGCATGATGAAGTGGCTGAAAATGAGGTCGAGGTGGGAAACATTGTAAAAAAAATATTGAATTATGCTGTGAACTTTGTGCCTGTTATCGAGACGTGTGGGGTTCAGTTGGGAAAAGTGAAACGCAACAATCCTCTCGCCTTGCGTGGATGCGACATCGTTGCAGAAAACAAAGACAAGAAAAAAGGAAGTTCAAAGAAAAACTTCATGCTTATGAAGATGCCGTACATTGACAGCTTGTATTTTTACGATTATATCGGCACCATGAGAGAAAATAAAAAGAAAATCATTTCCTGCATTTTTGACACGTACAGTTATTTAATTGAGTCCATTGGACGCTTGGTGGAACACGATGTCGTGCATTACGACCTCAAATTGGAAAACATTCTCATTAACTTGAAAACAGACACTCCGATCATCATTGATTTTGGGCTTTCTGTGCCAGTTAAGCGCTCAGACAAGCAAAATTTTTGGGCGACGTATTTTTACAGGTACAGTCCTCAATACTACGTGTGGCCGCTTGAAGCACATGTCATCAATTTTCTGCAGAACGAGTCGGTGTCTGGTGCTTTAACGCGTGATGAACTCGAGTCAATTTGCGAAACGTTTGTCAATGCGAATCAGGTCCTGCGCATTTTTTCCAAAGGGTTTCGTGCTCGATACTTGAAGGCGTGCACTGAACAGTGGGAATCGCTGATTGGTGTGCCGCGCAGCGAGGCGCGTCATGTGCTCATAAAAGGGTGGGACACATGGGACAACTATTCTCTCAGCATTGCATACCTGCAAATCCTAAACTTCATTTATTCTGGAGGATTTACAAACAATAACTTGATCATTCAATACGTGGAGTTGCTGCTTGTAAATGTGCATCCCGACCCTGAACGGCGCAAAACCGTCAGCCAAACCAAGCAACTATTTACCGACTTGTTTTACATGAACAAGAATCTGGACACATATGACAACATCGTGCAAAATTTCAACGTGGATGCGTTTGTTAAAACCGTTAAAACGTTGTCTTACAGTGCTTAGCTTAGAAGCACTAAGCACTACAGTTGCGTAGGAACAATATGTAAATGGCATTTCATTTACATGTTGTTGCATGGGGATGTCATTTTCTCTCTATGACGTGTTTAGTGACGGCGCTTGTGGCTGCGGGACTTGGACTTGCGGGACTTGGCCTTCTTGTGCGACTTGGCCTTGGACTTGCGCGACTTCTTGCCGCCGCCAGTGCTGTATTGAGTTGCTTCTACCTGAAGAGCAGCGCCGCCACTGGTTGGAAAATTGGGGTCGGCCTTGAAGTCGCTGGGACTCAAATCACCGCCCAAGGCGGTCCCTCCTTTTTGCTCTGGCTTGTAGGTCTTTTTTGCCAATTTGGAAAGCTCGACGACGTCCTTCACTTCGGGGTGTCGCTTTCTAACCTCGGCCAGGTGGGCCATCCATCGGTTGGGCTTCTTTGCCATCGTGTCTGGTTGTCTTTTGTGTTTGTTGTTTATGTCTAAAGGAGAGAAAATATAATTTTCAAACCCATTTAAAAAGTGTGTCGCATTATTTTATAACCAACGCACAGACACTAAACTTTTGGTCCAATGGTTAAAAATGACGCAGGAGGAAACAAGGGCAAAGGACTGGCACGCAAGCACGTGAATGCTGCAAAGGGCGGCAGTTCCAAGCAGCTGCGCGTTGCAACAGATGCTGCAGAGAAATACGCAGTTGTCAGCAAAATGCTGGGGAACGGGATGTGCTATGTTAATTTGTTGGACGGAACCATCGGCAACAAGCTGTGCATCATTCGCAACAAGTTCAAGGGACGCGGCAAGCGCGACAACATTCTGGATTCCGGGTCTTGGGTTCTGGTGGGCTTGCGCGACTGGTCCAGCAAACAAGACACGTGCGACTTGCTGGAAGTGTATAACGATGGCGAACGCGACCGCCTCATGAAGAATGAGCCGTGCTTTAAATCCGTGGTTGAAAGCAAAAACGAGGGAAGCAGCACCGGAAACAATATACATTTTGTTGACAGCGAGACCATGAAATACAATGCACTTGTCAAACGCAAAAGCGCTTCTCATGACGATGCCGATGACGACGATGACGATGATGGATTAATGCAGCAACGCGTGTATGACATGCCGCCATCTGACTCGGACACGGAATCGGACCCGGACTCTGAGGCAGAACCATCGTTGGAGTCGTCGTCGTCTGACTCAGATGCGCCTGCTGCTGCACCTGTTGCGCCTGTGTCAACACGTGCTCCTGAAAAGGTCAAAGCAGACTACATCGACATTGATGATATTTAAACTTCTAGAAAATAAATTTATAAAATATCAAAACACAGTAATACTATTACAAGTAATGATGAACTGCTTGTGCCTGTTGACACAGTGCTATCGCACAGGAAGTCGCATTCAATTTCAGGAACGCAATTCAAATACTTTGAGAAGAGATGTTCAAAATGTCATGGATGCGTCATTGTATGACCGGTCTCCCGTGCGATACGTCATTAAACCGTCCGTCATGCAAGAGCTGTTGCGGTCGGCAGTGAACAGCGGCGGAGGCGGCATGTGCCCCATAACGCAGTCCGGGTTTGCAGAGGGGGATGTTGTGCTTACGTTGCCTTGTGGGCACGCGTTTCTTAAGGACGCCATTCAAACGTGGCTTGAAACCGAGAGAGCGGAGTGCCCTGTGTGCCGGCATGCGTTGCCATCATATGAAATTGTAGCCAAAAAATAAAAAAAAATGTTGGTTAATTGTATACATATAATACATATAATACATATATACACATTGTATGCCACGGAAAACGGTTTCAAAACGCCGAACTAGGGTTAAGGCTAGGGCTAGGGCCAAAAGAATGACAAGAAGGCGCAAAGGGGGAGAGTGCGGAGATATAACAAAGCATGAAGACAATTACCACTGTGTTCAAGCTGGCTGTGACCCGTACGAATGTGCACAATACTATAGAGCATCAAAACCCCACCCAGTGGTTGATGATGATAATGATGAACTCGCGCAAGAAATGGAACGTCTTAAACTGGAAGAACGGAAAGCAAAGGCACGAATTGAACGAAAATTGCGAAAAGAAGAATTACGAGCAGCCTCGAAAGTAAAATCAAATGCAAATAAACCATCAATGCAAGAATTGTTTAATACATTTGTTAGTTCTTTGGATAAGCAAGTGCAGTACTTGATTGCAAATGAACCACGTTATAAGCATCATGAGTATATCCCAATTGTAAATATGAACCATAAAAGATTAGCAAAATATTTTGAGGAAGAACTTTTTTATGCTTTGCCCCCGGAGAGGAAAAGCACCATAACCGATGAAATGAGACTTGCAAAGGTAATTGAATTGGAGTCACTTATGGGAGAGTTGTTGAAAAATTACAATGCCAGCGTCGTTGGCCAGGGTCGGGATTAATGGGTCGTTGTTGTAGTCGTGATAGTAGTGAATGTGCTTGATGCCGCACGCCGCCAACGACCGAAAGCAGTTGATGCAGGGATAGTGCGTGATGTAAATGGCGGCGTCCTGCAGGCTGGTGCCACGGCGCGCGCAGTCGCTCACCGCGTTGATTTCGCTGTGAATGATGGCCTGCTCATGACTGTCGCGCACGCGGCTGATGTGCGGCGCACCCGCGATAAAGCCGTTGTAGCCCATGGCAATGATGCGGTGGTCCCTGACAATGACGGAGCCTACACGTAGCCGGGTGCACGGGCTGCGCATCGATGCCAGGAAGGCGATGGACATGAAGTAGTCGTGCCACGGCACGGGGTCCTTGTTTTCTGATGCTGCGGCGACAATTTGACGAAGCATTGCAATTGAGTGTGTGTGTGTGTGTCTTTATGGAGTGTTTTGTATAATGGATTGCATTGCTTCAATTTTAAGTGAAAATCTGAAAAATTGATTTAAATTTATGACGTTTAAATCAATGCACAGAGAAAATGGAATCGGAATCGAATTTAGAATTGGTGGACGCGTATTATCAACAGCTCACACCGTTTGAACGGCGCACATGCGATATTGCACGCGACCACTTGGGCTCATCGTTTGACTTGGCTCGCAGCAACGGGTTTCTTCGCTGGCTCTCTAAAAAACGTTGAGTACAGTGCCACCACGCAGGCGCAACACCAAATGCAGCGTGGATTCCTTTTGGATGTTGTAGTCGGCAAGCGTGCGACTGTCTTCGAGCTGCTTGCCCGCGAAGATCAGACGTTGTTGGTCAGGTGGAATGCCCTCCTTGTCCTGAATCTTGGTTTTCACTGCTTCGATAGTGTCAGTCGACTCAATTTCGAGCGTAATGGTTTTTCCGGTGAGAGTCTTTACGAATATCTGCATTTGTGTATTTGTGTATATGTATGTTTTATGCATTATCTCTCTAAATAATATTTTTCATAATCATTGTTGGCTTTCATGGTTGGTTCATTGTCGTTTGAGAGTGCGTCGCAAAAAGCTGTTCTTGTCTTGCAGCCCGTATTTTTTTTGGATGCGGCGCAGCGTGCGTTCGATTCGTCGGGACAGTTTGTGAATGCGACGGCGCGTTTTAGAGCCTCCTTCTTGTTTTTTTTTGTTTTCATTTTCATTTTCATTTTTGGGTGGTTGGCTTTCTAGTCCAGACGCTGCTTCAGACGCTGCAACAGACGCTGCATCAGACGCTGCATCAGACGCTGCATCAGACGCTTGTTTTCCTAGTCCAGACGCTGCATCAGACGCTGTAGTTGAAACACCGGCTACAGCGCTTGTTGCTGCTTCTTGGGCTTGTTGGGCTCGTGTTGCTGCATCACCAACTGCAGCAGTCAGTTTGCCAACTTCGCCCATTGCCTTTTTTACTGGTTGAACTGCGTTATTAAATTCATTTTTTATTTCGGTTGCATTTTTAACTGTTTGCAATCCTGTGGTGACTGCTTTTGCTGCAGCCATTACATCACCCACAAACGGAATGTCGGCTATCACATCATTCGCAACTTTTAATGTCCCTGTCGCTGCATCAGCCAGAGCATTTTGCACTTGAGGCAACACCTGTTCTTTCACGTTTTCGACACTTGCGTTAACACCTTGCAGTAAACGGTCTTTGACTTCATTCATTGCTGCTTCCACCTGAGGGTCTTTTGCCACTTGCTTCAACAATTCAGCTTGTTGTGGTGTCAATGACTTTGCAAGGATGGCCTTCACCAGCGCTTCGTTTCCACTTGCAATCAAAGCATCAATGATGACTCGCGAACTCAATTGAGAAGCTTGCTCATACAAGACTTGACGTATCAATTCCTGCACTTCTGGTAGTGGCTGCTCTATGTAGCATGCTTCGTCTGCTGCGCCGAACAATGACGGGAACACGTTGCAGTCTGTTGGTGGTGTTTTTTGAATGGGTTTTAGTATTTGGCTTTGTTGTTGTTGTTGTTGTTGTTCTTCTTGAAGTGGCGGTGCTGTTCCTTCCATAAATTGATTTGGTTCATCTAGTGGCGGTGCTGATGCCACTTGTTGTTGTTGTTGTTCTTCTTGAAGTTGCGGTGCTGTTCCTTCCATAAATTGATTTGGTTCATCTAGTTGCGGGGCTGATGCCACTTGTTTTTCTTGTTCTTGCAATGCTGCCACTTCAGCTGTATTTGGTTGTTGATCTGGTTGTGTTGCCACAGTAGCCGTTGCATTTGGTTGTTCTGGTTGAACCTGGGTTTCTGCGTTTGTTGCTAGTGGTGCGTTTGTTGTTGGTGGTGCGTTTGCTGGTGGTGCATTTATTGTTGGTGCTACGTTTGTTGTTGGTGGTGCATTTATTGTTGATGCTGCATTTGCTGGTGGTGCTGCATTTGCTGGTGGTGCTGCAGGTGGTGCATTTGCATTTGTTGGTGGTTGAACCTGGATTGGTTCTTGTTGAACCTGGGTTAGTGCTGCTTCTGGAAGTGCTGCAGGTGCTGCATTTGTTGGTGCTGCATTTGTTGGTGCTGCATTTGTTGGTGCTGCATTTGTTGGTAGTGTTTGTGGTTTGTTTTTACGTGATCTGTTATTTTTTGGAGGCATGTTAGTACTAATAATTAATAATTTATGATTAATATTGGATATATACTAATGATAAAAAAAATGACAGTCCCGTAATGCACATGGTTATGCGTCATTCATCTTTTTATAACTTGCGTAGTCAATCGGCTTAATGATATTGAAGTCATGCGCTTCACTGCCGTGTCCTTGTTCATTGGGGTTGAACTCATCTAGACGACCACAATACAGGTATTTGGTGACTTGTTCTTTCAACCCAATGGGAGTGGAAGTGGGACTGGGATTGGTTGACGCGCCTTTTCCTTCACTTATCGTGGGCAACGCCGGCGAAGCTGAATGCATGCTCCCTGTTTTGCTGATGATATTGGAATACTTTTTGAGTTGGGCAAACACTTGTGTGTGCGTGTTTTTTGGGGATGGGGGGGGTGGTGCTTTTGCGGCTTCCTTTGCTTTTATCAACTCTTTTCGGATGTCAATGTAAAGCCGCTTGCACCCGTGTTCAATGACGTATTTTCGCGCCACGGGTTCCAAATACTTGAACTGCACCGTGCGCTTGTCGCAATAGTAGCAAAACGTGGCCCGTTCTGCATCATACGTCATGATGACATCCCCTTGAGGTGTGGTCTCTCGCACATGGCTTTTCGCTGCCGGAATTGGCGCTTCGGGATCGTCTTTCAGCTGGTCGTATTCACTGAAGTACTTGTTTTCAAATGCAGATTCCTGTTCTTTGATTCTTTTTTGGGCTTCTTCTTGCTGCAACATCAGCACTTTGTGTGCTTTGTACGCTTTGTAAGCTTTGTATCCCACTCTGGCTGACACAAATACTGCCACCGCTGCTGCAGCGGTTGCCACAACTGTGGTGGGTTTTGTTCCAAATCGAATCTTGGATTGGATTGAACTCGGCAAAAAATTTATCATCATATTCATCCACTTCATCATTGTGCAATCTTTAATTCCTTTGTTTGTCTTGTTTTATTTTGTGGGGTTGTTGAAACTGCGTTCGCGTTCTTCAAACAGGGCTGCCACCTCCGACTGCAGGTCCACTACTTGTATGCATTGATAAGACCGGTTCATATTGTCAGGATGCAGGCACACCAGATACAGGTCCGTCACGCGCTTACTATAGCACCGCTGTAAAATGGCTTTGTAAGTATTCAGCTGCAGGCAGTAATGCCAATAGTTCGTGTCCGGGATGTGCGCTATGATGGGAGTGTGCGAGTAATCCTTGGCGCCAAACGGCACCTTCTTGATTTCTTTGCAGCGCTTCCAGTCGTAAATGCTGAGCGTGCCGTCTGGCTCGCCGGTTGCGGGGTCCAGGTTCTCGTACACCATGTCGATGGAACCCGAAATGCGCACGGCTTCGTCAAACACGGTCCACTCCGTGCGATACGGCCTGAGATGGGTCGCATGCTCGGTTTGGAACTGCAGGAAGTAGCGGAATTCGGGGGCTTCAGCGTCATCCGGCGGCACGGGAAGCCCGTTGTAATAGCACTCAATGTTGTAGTGCATTGCGGTTCCCGCAGCGGCGGCGGCATCCCGATTCGCATCCCAAGACGCCTTGATTTGGTCGGCGGTCATGCCATAGTATTGGCTCTGCTTCCAGTTGCGCGAAGCCATCATGCGCTTGATAATGTCGTCCGAATCAAACTCCCGGAAGTGGCCGTGGACCCATGTGGTCACCGACGTGTAAGCCGTAGTAGGATCGGCGTCAATGGTGTACTTGTGCTCCACCGGCTCAAATGTGATGCGACTGTCGCGCTCGTGCGGATTCTTTGTTGACAGGTTGGTCATTTTGCAATGATTTGTTTCGATGGTTAGAGAGATTTTAGGAATTAGCTGCATCAATTTTTTTTGCAAACGCGCGAAAAATGAAATATAAATGTATCATTTTATAATAATACATTTATCAGTATGACCAAATCAAATACAACTTACACTGACAAACGAACCGGTATAATATACGCAAACGTCATTCACACAGATGATGTTGAAAAACATCATGGAAAAGTGCAACCACACTTGGATGCATTCATATCAAATGCGTTCTTGAAAGCTTACTTTGGGCCATCCTCTTGAACCACTTCCACTTGGATTTCAAAGAAATCGTCGTCGTCAAAGTCGCTGTCCTCTTCGTTTGGGTTGCTTGTTGGCTTTGATGCAACTTGTTCAACTTGTTCAACTGGTGGGCTTGGATTCGGTTCGTCTGCGTAATAATTCGCAATGAGCTCGAGAGAAGGGCATGAATCATCATTTATTGTTGTTGTTGTTGTATCATTTGTTGCATGGATTGCATCATAATGATATTGGTCACAGCTCCATTGGTCGTAGTGATGTTGGTCATAATGATCATATATCTCTCTGAAATCAAATGGATTTGTTATACAATTGTCGTTGCATTTGTTGCAGAATGAATGCTGGGTGTAGTTGTGGTTGTTGTTAATATTTTCTAGTTGGGCCAGTCTCTCAGACAATCGTTTCATCTCTTTCTTTGTTTTTTTGTTGACTAACTTGTGTTTTGGCTTGCATTGTTGTTGTTGTTGTTGTTGCTGTTGCTGTTCCTTCTGTTTCAAATGCTCCGAACGAAGCTGCGCATGCTGCGTCTCCAGTATCCATACACGCTCTATGACTTGCTTGTTAGTCCAGTCCTGCATGCACTGGTTGGCTCGCTTGGTTGCCGCTTCTTGCTCCTTGTGCCGTTGCGCCAATCCAACTTGGTCCTCCTTGACGATTCCAAGCGCCTCCTTCATTGCAACCACCTCCGCCTTCAAGTCCATGAATTCCGATTTCAACATGTCCAGCTCCGTCCTTAGAAGCAGGTTCTTTTTTTGCAGCTGAATGATTCGAATGTTGTCTTTGGACTTTGACTTGTTTGGCTTGTTTTTTGGAGCTGGGTCTATCGACACTGCAGACATGGCATCATCGTCTTCGTCTTGACGAGAACGACAAAGAGGAGGAGAAGGTGCTGGAGAACGAAGATGGTAAGCCTTGATAGGTGCCTTGGGTGGTACCACTTTTTTCCACGTCTTCGCGTAGCCGGATTCGTGCCTGAACGAACACACCGGGGCGGCAGTTTCGCCCATGTGCAAAAAGCAGTTGCCCAACCAATGTTGTTGCAAAATGACCAGGTCCATGCCTTGCACCGCCTTTTGCGAAAAGAAGGAGCAGTAAAATGACTGCGGCAGCACAGTGCAGTTCATGAATAAAATGGGTCCGTCCGTCTGCACCGTTATCACGGCGTAATTCGTGTCGGTGCAGTCATAGTGCCCGCGGTCAATCTCAATTGTCAGTCTCTGCGGCAACTGGATGCCCTGCAGCTCCAGGTTGTGCACGATCAGGCTGGGCGTTAGAGCAGAAAGCGGACTGACCCAGTTCTCGATGACTATGGTTGATTTGGATTGCATTGTTGATGATGTCATGTGGTTTTAGATGAAATGAGATACACTTATACCTATGTATGATTTTAAATTCATTTCGTGAAATGATTTTAAATGACTTTAAATGATTGAGTGATTTATATGCTTGCGTTGATGGTTCCTGCCCACCACCACTTTCCTGTTCCAGGTGGGAATGGGTATGTTGGAATTGATGGTGGTTCAAGACGTGTAAGGATACAGGTATTTGTAAATGCCAGGAGAACCTGAACTTTGCCACTGTGTGTATGTTTGCGTTCCAGTTCCAACTTGCACACCCCATGTCTCATTCCATGCGAACGGACTAGCAACAGCATACCCTCCATTGTACTGAAAGCCACTTGCGATATTCAATTGAGGAGGCTGATATAAAACTGTGTTATAAACACCTAGCGGTGATGTGGACAAATGGTACGTAAATGTGATGGGAGCTCCAGACTCCATGCCACTGCACAACCCTGTGTTCTGTTGAACTTGCACCACATTTGCGTATGGTGGATTTGCAAGGTCTGGCCAAAACCCGGGAGAAGGATCTGCATCCTCGTAAAACACGTAGTATCCTGATACTGTCGGGGCACCGCTAATAGTGTATGTGACCCCTCCGTTTGAAATTGACACCGAATCAACTGCGGAGTAGTCGGATGGAAATCCAATTAGTAGCCCCACTCCTTCTTCACTATGATTCGCAATAATTACTTCCGGAATGGGCAATTCACCGGGGTTGGTGCAGTCAACCGTCACCGTGTTGCTTATTTCGCTAGTCAGCTCGGTGCAAAACGGTGGGGGTGATATAATTGGGTATTGTTCTAAGGGCACACAGTTAGTTGCGGTCACCCATATTTGTTGACCGCATGGAATGGTTGCCGTGAATGTGTTTATGCACGGTTTAGGCGCCACTTGATACGTGTATTCACTATTATTGATTGAAATGGTATAGTAAGTGATCGGACTACCACCGTCAAACCCGTGCAGCCATGAGATGGTTACTTCGTACAAACCAGTAGTGGTCGATGCA
>Ga0129333_10003552_pt1 | contig 14605 bp, 18 predicted proteins | sample CPB6_08_DNA_FD_94474 | JGI IMG/M metagenome (GOLD analysis project Ga0129333, IMG submission 94474) | Freshwater to marine salinity gradient microbial communities from Chesapeake Bay, USA - CPBay_Sum_0.6_0.8_DNA | ecosystem: Environmental > Aquatic > Marine > Coastal | place: USA: Chesapeake...
AAGACATCTCCACATTTGAACCCACCCGATGGGGTGTTAGAACACATTGAATCTTTGTGTAAATAAGAATAAGGAACAATAATGGCTACCGTAATTAACAGCAAAATAGACGCAACCACATTAGATATGGTCACCACAGTGCATCCGGAATATCGCCGTTGGATCAGCATTTGGAGATTCTTAAGAGACAGTTATGTAGGTGGATTGGATTATCAAGAAGGTTGCTATCTCACCAGATATCAATTTGAAAGCGAAGAAGAATATCGCAGTAGAATTCTGCAGACTCCAATTGACAATCACTGCAAAAGTGTAATTCATACTTTCAATAGTTTTATATTTCAAAATCCCGTTAAGAGAGAATACGGTACATTGGGCAACTTACCTACGCTGGAACCATTTTTAGAGGATGCAGATTTAGAAGGTCGCAGCCTTGATGCAGTAATGCGAGATATCAATATTCAAAGCAGCATATACGGACATTGCTGGATTATTATAGATAAACCCGCCACAGAGGTTGGTACAAGAGCAGAAGAATTACAGCAGGGCATAAGACCCTATATCAGTGTGTTCACACCGGAAAATGTGCTTGATTGGCAATACTCCAGATTGCCTAATGGTTATTATGAATTAACTTATCTTAAGGTCTTAGAAGCAGATGACCTAAGATATCGCAGTGAAAAGAGCACGCTGGTTACCAGAGAATATTTCCCCGATAGAACTGAAATTCGTGTTTATGCCGGTACCGATCGTAAAGGTGAAACTGTAGAAAGTTATCCTAATGTAATAGGTCGTGTGCCTGCTACTATATGTTATGCCAGTCGCAGCGGTGTAAAAGGCATTGGAGTTAGTGATATTGCAGATGTGGCCACAATGCAACGTGCAATCTACGATGAACTCAGCGAAATAGAACAATTGATCAGACTAAGCAATCATCCCAGTTTGGTCAGCACTATTGATGTGCAGGCTGCTGCAGGTGCCGGTGCCAGAATTATTATGCCAGACAATCTAGATGGTAATCTTAAACCATATCTACTGCAGCCCGGTGGTCAAAATATTGATGGTATAATGGCCAGTATACAGAAAAAGATTGAAGCAATTGATCGTATGGCCAATATGGGCAATGCTCGCGGTAATCGTGCTATTACTATGAGCGGTGTTGCAATGGATACAGAATTTAGACAATTAAATGTCCGTCTAAGTGAAAAAGCAGATAATTTAGAATACACAGAAGAAAATATGTGGAGATTCTGGGCTGCATGGCAAGGCTTGGTATGGGATGGTGAAATAAATTATCCTGATACCTTTAATATGCGTGATAAGATTCAAGATCTAAACATTGCTAAAATGAGCAAAGAATTAGATCCAGATAATCCTTGGGTACAGCGTGCAATTAGAGATACCATTGGCGAAGTGTTAACCGATGATGGCCATGTGCAGGAAATGATTGAATATTGGCAACCACCATTGCCAGGTCCGCAGATCAATGAAATCACTGATAGGCAATATCCCGACGGTGAACCCATACCAGACACATTACCTGCAGCCTATCAACCCTCACAATCCGCTGAAAATTGTGCCAATTGTGAATACTATAAAGAGAATGCAGCCCAAGAGGGTGCAGGCTATTGCACAAGATGGAATGGCAGTCCGGTAAGAGCAGTATATTGGTGTGCCAAATGGGAACCTAAAGAAAGTGACTAAACTATATAAACCCTCTGTGGCTATGCAACGTAATGCACGCCGAGGGCTTGACATTAGGAGTAACAGCCCAGCCAGCCGCCGTGGTGGAACAGCAGTGGGACTGGCTCGTGCACGCCAGTTTAGTCAAGGTCGTGGTGTAACCTTGGATGTAGTTAAAAGAACTTACAGTTTTCTAAGTCGTGCACGAACATATTATAAATCGGGCAGTCGCACACCCGGCACTCAAGCATATTTGTTATGGGGAGGTCCCAGCGGTCTTGCTTGGGCACGGAAAATTTTACAACGCAATCGGGGGTAGATTAAACCCGTCTATGACCGATTATAAATACAAAATTACTGGGCAACCAGGTATAACTCACTAAAGAGGCCAAAGTTAAAATGCAAACAAACCAAGAATTGGGCGGTAATACTGAATCCGGCGAAGAGCAAAATCAGGAACCACAATCTAATAAATCTTTTAGTCAAGATGAATTGGATCGTATAGTAGCAGATCGGGTAGCACGAGAACGAAAAAAGTTTGAAAAACGCTTTGAAGGCGTAGACGTTGATCGTTATCGTAAGTTAACCGAACAAGAGGAACGGAACCGTATGGAGGTAGCACAGACTCGTCAAGAGTTTGAAACAATTTTACAGGAAACCGCAGGTCGCAAAGATCAGCAGATCCGTCAATTGCAGGCTGAATTACAGGCCATTAAAGTTGATGGAAGATTACTGTCAGCAGCCAGCAGCCGTAAAGCCATTAATCCTGATCAGGTAGTTAAACTACTCAAGGAAAATGTGCGTATGGCCGAAGACGGCGATGTAGAAATTGTTGATGCTAAAACAGGTAAGCCGCGTTATAGTGAACAAGGAACGCCGCTGAACATTGAAGATTTTGTAGCAGAATGGTTAAACGCTAATCCCCATTTTGTTGCAGCAACTCCGGGTGGTTCGGGCACACAAAGTCGCACTGGTGGTGCGGGAGTGGGCCAATTGGATATTAGCAAATTAGATATGAGCAGGGCTAAAGATCGTCAGATCTATAAAGAATACCTTGCCAACCGCCAATAATTCAAGGAGATATTTAAAATGGCCGGAGAACAAAATACCACAATTAACAGTGAATTATTCACGAACCTCCTGGGCGATGCACAATTTGCCGCCTATGAAAACAGTGTTGCTCGTCAAATCGTAACAGCACTTGATTATCCTGCAAACGCAGGTAAAGTATTACAGATCCCTGTATATGCCAGTATCAGCGCCAGCGATCTAACAGAAGGTACAGATGCAACTGCTGCCAACACTAATACAACCAGTGTAAGTTTAACATTGGCTGAAATCGGTACTTATTTCCAAATTACCGATATGTTGCGTGACAGTGCACAGCGTGATGTAATCGCCGATCTTGGCCTGCAGGCCGGTCGTGCAATTGCAGAAAAAATGGACTCAACTGTATTTGCCAAGTTCGCCGATTTTGATGAAATCAAGAGCAACGTAAACGCAGAAGTTACTGTAGATGACATTCTCCAAGGTGTTGCTACATTGCGTAGTCGTAAACTTGTTGGACCTTTCTATTGTGTGCTACATCCAGGTGTTGCTTATCAGATCAAGAAAGAATTGGCCAATACCGGCAGTTCCGCAATTCCTGCACTAAGCAATCTTGGTAACACAGTATTAAGTCAGTTCTATGTTGGTAGCCTTGCAGGTTGTATTGTATTGGAAAGCAGTCTTGTTCCAACCTCAGGCAACAATGCAACCAATGGTATCTTTACTCAGAATGCACTTGCACACGCAATGCGTGGTGGAGTCCGTATGGAAACACAACGTCAAGCCAAAGCACGTGCCACTGATGTTATGATGACAGCGGTTCAAGGTGCTGCTACAATGAACAGCACATTCGGTGTAAAACTTACTGGTAATAAGGCCATTTAAGTTAATAACCCGGGGGGAGAGCAATCTCCCCCACTTTAAGGATAATCCGCGATGTCAATGTTAACTATCCAAGATATACAAGATTATGTGCCCGATGTTTTAGATTATGGCATCTTAGATTTCTCAGATGAAATCGCTAAAACTGTAGAGGACATTTATCGCCGCTTAAGAGTAGAATGGTGGCCCACTTGGCGTGCTAATAGATATGATATTACGGTGCGTGGTATAGCAGTTGAAATGGACAGCACATTATTAACACAGACTCAATTTACCCGAGCCGCTGTGTATTATGCACTGTCCGAACATATATTACCCAAATTCACTCAACATAGTGTTGAAGGCGACAAATTCAGTGAAATGATTAAGTTCTATTCACAAAAGTTTGAACACGAATTCAGCATGGTCCTGCGTGATGGTGTAGAATATGATTATAACAACGATGATGTTATTGAAAATCACGAACGCACACCGCAATATTTCTTAAGGCTGCAAAGATGAGCATAAGAGAAGAAATTGCCGAAGACTTGGTCGCCGTTCTAAAAGATATTGATAGGCCAAGAATAGGATTTGTCACAAGAGATCCTATCGTAATTACAGAATTGGCCCAAAGTCAATATCCTTGTATTTTAGTCACCTTCGGCCGTGAAGATCGTGTTGATGAAACTATGCGTCCCAGTAAGACACGTAGTGGTAGATTGGAAATAACCATTAATGGTTATGTTCAAGCAGTCAATATTGATACTGCACGTAACGCACTAATAGAAGCGATAGAAGATAAACTTGAAGTGGATAGAAAACGTAATGCACAGGCCAAGAACAGTAAATTATTAAATATTGAATTAATTGAAACTCAACCGCCATATGGTGCATTCACAATGACATATGAGGTATTTTACACTTATGAAAGGGGTAATAGTTAATGACTGAACGAATTCAAATGGTCTTACCAGATCATAGAACAAGATGGGTGCATCCAGAAGAACTGGAAGCATATCGGCGTGCCGGATGGCAACCCTTAAAGGCCGCAGAGCCCGAAGTCACTGCTATTTTACGACCACCGAATAACGCATTAGAACAGAGCCAACAAACCAACAAGGAGAATGAATAATGGCAACTACATATACAGGTCAGGATGGTAGCCTAAGCATACAAGGATCTGCAGTTGCGGAAGTCCGCAGTTTCAGTATTGATATGACTACCAACACCGTTGAAAAAACCGTAATGGGCGATGATTGGAAATCACATACCGCAATCCAACAAGAATGGAGTGGTAGTGCTGATATCTATTACAATCAAACCAGCAATTTGGTCAGCGGTATCAGCAGTATCACAGCAGGAAACAGTGCAGCATTTATTGGATATCCTGCAGGCAGTACCTCAACTTATCCTAAAATCAGTGGCAATATCATTGTTACTGGTGTAAGCGTAAGTTCCAGTATGGATGGAATGGTTGAAGCCAGTATCAGTTTTATTGGTAATGGTGCAATGACCATTGGAACTGCAAGTTAATGATTAAACTTGAGGTCAGTCTAACTGGCCCAAGTAAATCTGTATTGGATAAGGAACTTGGGCGTTTTGTGGAACAGGTAATGGCCGATGTGCTTGAAACTGGCCGCAAATATACGCCCATTCGTTCCGGTCAAGCAAGACGGGGATGGACCCAACGAGGACAAGGGGCAACTACCACTGTGCAAAACAGTGTGCCATACATTGGTCGTTTGGATCAAGGCACGAGCCGCCAAGCACCAACAGGAATTATTAAACCAACTTTAGCGGAAGTATCAAAAAGGAACAGATAATGTCAGTAATTGAAAACGCAGTAAAACATTTTCGTAGCAAATTAGATGGTAGTATGGAAAAGTTTTGGGTAGAAGAATGGCAGTGTGATGTATATTATACCCATACCAGCAATCTTAAAGAAGAAAGTGCTATTCTTAGACTACAACAAGAAGGTAAAACAGTAGAAGCATTGGTGCAGAGCCTAATTACTAAGGCTAAAAATGCAGATGGCACGCCAATGTTTCGCCCCGGTGATCGTCCTACCTTGATGAATGAAGTAGATCCAAAAGTCATAATTAAAGTAGCAGCCCGAGTAAATGGAGCAGACACAGACACATTGGATGATGTAGAAAAAAACTAAAAGCGGACCCCGATATCTTGTTCTTAATGGGGCTATGTCGTGAATTAGGCATAACATTAGCACAAGGATTGGAGATGTCCGCATATGAATTAAAATGTTGGGCTGTGTTTTTCCGTATGGAAGAACAACGAATGAAGGAGATTACTAAAAATGGCCGACGCAGTCTTAAGAGTTAAAGCAGATACCACACAAGCAGAACGTGCCTTAGGTAATCTCCAAACAGCATTAGGTGCATTGGCCACAGTAGGAGCCGCACGTGCATTAGCCAATATTGCGGATGTCAGCACAAATTTACAAAACAAATTAAACACCGTAGCAGTTGCCCAAGGTCAGGTTAATGAAACACTACAAAGTATCGTAGGTATCGCACGTACAGCAAGAACTCCTTTGGCCGACACTGGCCAATTATATTTTACCATTGCAAGAGCAGCGGGCGATTTAGGTGTAACCAATCAAGAAGCACTAAGATATACAGAACTATTAACAAAAAGTATGGCTCTCAGTGGCACATCAGGTGCTGCTGCTGCCGGTGCATTAACGCAATTAGGACAGGCATTAGGTCAAAATAGTGTCAGGGGAGATGAACTCAACAGTATTTTAGAAGGTATGCCGGATCTTGCTATTGCAATGGCTGATAAGTTTGGTGTTACAGTAGGAGCACTAAAATTATTAGGTCAGCAGGGACGTATTACTGGCCGTGATTTATTAGACAGTGTGGCCGAGGCTGCAAATCGTATTGAAACTAATTTTAGCAGGGCAATACCTACTATTAGTTCGGCGTTTGATGTATTACAAACCAGCATCACTAATTTTGTAGGTGAACTTGATCGTGCCACCGGCGGTGCAGGAACAGCAGCAAACACTATAATTAGAATTGCAGACAGTATAGATACTTTAGGTAAAAGTATTGATACAATTGTTACTATTTTATCAATTGGATTTGCCATAGCGATTGGAATTTTCGCTGCAAAGGCAGTTGCGGCAGGCGGTGTAATAACTGTTTTAATTACAGGATTTATTAGATTCGGTAGTGTCTTGGTCCAGGGTTTTAATATGTTAAGAAATGGTGCAAGTAGTATTGGCCTAATAATTAAAGAATTTGCATCTTTGTCATCCATGACTTCTATGGTTAGAGTAGCATTTAATGTATTAAGAGAAAACTTTGGCACATTCTTCCGTTATATTGGAGGCACCGCAGTCGCCGCATATTTTGCTAACTTATTTGGACTTTGGGACAAATTAATTAATAAGGTAAAAGAATATTTAGGCCTATCTCGGGCAGCAGTTGTTGCAGATGAAGCCGAAGTGGCTGCATTAAAAGAACAACAAGCAGCAATACAGGCAGCATTAACGGCAGATGCCGAACGAGCACGAAAATTAACTGCTAAAGAAATTGAAGATAGAGAAACAATTCGTAAAGCCATTTTTGAAAGTGAAAAGACTTTCAAAACAATGTTGAGAGACAGTGAACAAGCAGTACAATTAGCAGGATTACAGGGCGAAGAATTAGAACGACAAACAGTAATTAATAGATTTAATAATGCTTTAGTGAAAGAAATTTATGATTCAAATGGTAATTTAATAGGAATTACAGCAGGTCTAACCCGAGAACAAGAACGACAAGTAGTAGCATTGGATGCACAGGTAAGAAGTTTAGAGCGACAGAAACGATTATATGAAGAAATACAAAGTGCTGGCCAGACTGTTGTGCGTGCCGCCGCTGCGGGCGATGACCCACGTATAAAAGTTGAACAAGATTTTATCAACGCAAAAATTGCCTTAGAAAACTATTTTGTTCAAAATAGTTTGATGACCGAAGAACAATATCAGCAGACCCTAAGTCAATTAACCGAACAATATCAACGAGATAGAATCAGTGCAGAAATGCAATTGACCAAAAAGCAATATGAAGATAAGTTTGCTTTAGATAATGCTGCATTGGTCAAAAGTGTTGAAATATTCAATGTGCGTGTTAATCAATTAAAACAATTAGCCGATTTAGAATTCCAAAATTGGAATCAAGAACTAATTCGTCAAGATGAGTTATTCAAGCAACAGCAAAATCATGTGCAGCGGCGTATGGAAATGCAGTTTAACGCGGCTAATCAGGAAATGATTTTACGCACACAGATTTATGATTTAGAAGTGCAACAAACAGAACGTTTGGCTGCAATGCGTCAAAGCATGTTCCAACAAGAATTACAACAACGTGGCTTTACCTTAGAACAAAGTAAAGGTATGGCACGTGATAGAGCAGAATTTGAGAAAAAATCCGAATTAGAAAAAACACAATTTGCTATCAGTCAAACTGCCAGTATATTTGATAATTTAGGTAAAGAAAATCGTCGTGCATTTGAAGCAGCCAAGGCATTTAACATTGCTAATGCTGTAATGAATACCTATATGGGTGCTACAAAAGCATTGGCAACTTATCCTCCACCATTTAACTTTATTGCTGCTGCTGCAGTTGTGGCCGCAGGTCTTGCTCAGGTAGCCAGCATTAGAAGTCAAACCTATACCGGAAGAGCATTGGGAGGTCCTATAGTTGGTGGTCAACAATATATTGTGGGAGAACGTGGACCTGAATTAATTACTGCACCCAGCGGTGGTGGCCGAGTTACTGCAAATGACCAATTAGGCGGCACTACTAACATTAATTTTACCATAGTGGCCAATGATGCAAGAGGATTTGATCAATTATTGGCTGAACGTAAAGGAACAATAATTAATATGGTAAGACAGGCACAACAAGATCGGGGCCGCATGGCCACAGTATAAGGATGAGATATGAGTGGTACATTACCAATAAATGATTTTGTAAAAATTACATTTACCAGTGTGCATAATTCAAGCACCAGTATAAGTGTAAGTGGTCGTAGACAGACTCGTCAATTTCCTACCCAATATTGGAGATTTGATTGCAGTTATCGCAGTCTACAACGCACAGATGCAGCACAAGTAATGGCATTCATTGCAAAACAACGTAATAATTTACTGGATTTTGATGTTGTTTTACCGGACTTCGGCAATACACAGGGCACTGCAACAGCAATGTTGGCTGCTAATCCTGGCACCAGTGCAACTTTAACAGTAAGCACTCAGGCCAGTGCATTTGCTACCTCAGTGTCAGTCAGCAGTGCATGGGTAACTGCTAAATGGACCACAGCAGGGGTCAGTGCCGCAACCGGTCTACGTGCAGGTGATTTCATAACATTTAGTAATCATACGAAAATATATCAATTGACCGATAATGTGAGTTTTGATTCCGCGGGTGCTGCCACATTGAATATTTACCCGGCCTTAATTACAACGGTACCCAATACTGCTACGGTAAATTATAATGGTGTGTTATTTAGAGTATTCCTGCGTGAGCCAGAACAACAATATGATTTCGGTCTCTACGATACCAGCGATATCAGTTTAAGTCTACAGGAAAGTCTATGAAAACACTGGGTGCAGGTATTCAAACAGAAATTACCAATCGTCAATTTATTAGTTGCGAATTGGTTGAATTAGGTTTGGCCACTCCTTTATTTCTCAGCACCGCTATATTTGATGTAGTGACCAGCACAGACACTTCGGGTGGCACACAAACTTATTTGGCACAGGGCAATTTTTTAAATTTTACCAGTGTAGTAGAAAGCGAAGAATTAAAAATTAACAATGTCAGCATTAATTTTAGTGGTGCCAGTAGTACTTTTGTGAACATTGTGTTAAATGAAAGTTATTTACATAGAACAATTAGAATCTATAGAGTTTGGTTCAATACCAGCACCGGAGCAATAATTGATAGCCCATTATTAGTTTATATGGGCACAATCACCGGGGCCAGTGTTAGTGACAGCACAGATGAAAGTATTGTAAGTTTAGTTACCAGCAATCATTTCTATGATTTTGAACGAACAGCAGGTCGTAAAACTAATTCAGGTAGTCAAAAAAGATACTTTCCCGGAGATGAGGGTTTCCGATTCAGCACAGCAGAATTGGCAGACATACGCTGGGGTAGAGTATGATAGAACGAGCACAAAGCCATCATCTAAAAGAAATTGTTAAGTTAACCGAAGAATATTATAAAGTCAGTCCTTATTACCAGCGTTTGCCTTTTGAACCGGATCGTTGCTTAGATTATCTTAGACGAGAAATGATTCTTGGTACCAGTTTCTTTGCTGTTTATACCTATGCAGGGCGTGTAGAAGGATATGCTGTAGCCTATCTATTTGATTATATGTTCTGTAGACAGCAATGTGTGAACATAGAATATTTGTATATCAGGCCTGAATATAGGCCAAATCATGCTGCTGAAGAAATGATTAAGTATATAGAAGATTGGGCTATTACGGTAGGTGCTAAAGAAATTGTTGCCGGAGATATAGGAATAGATCCAGAACGATTAGCACGTTGGTATAGAACCAAAGGATATACCTATCAAGGTGTAACTGTGACTAAAAGGTTATCATAATGAGTAAAAAGGTACGTAGAGCCTTAGGCGTCATTGGCGGAGCAGTTTTAGGTGTTGTATTGGCTCCAGTTATAGGTGTTGCCACTGCTATAGGTGCCGTAGGCGGTGCAATTTTAGGTAGTATGGCAGTAGACACTATACAGGCCATAATTAGTCCCCAACCATTTGACTCGCCTGCTGCTGTTACTGCGGATGCACAACTTGCACAAAATCAAGGGGTGACTATAAACAAGCAGGGAGCAGATATTAATATACCTGTGGTTTATGGAGTAAGGAAATTAGGTGGAGCAAGAGTTTTTGTTAGCAGCGGTGGTACTCGCAACAGCGATCTTTATGTGGTATTAGCCATATGCGAAGGTGAGATTGCAGGGTACGAAAAAATCTATATAGATGATACCTTAGTGTATGATAGTGGTATAACTACACATGGTCAAATCGTTAATGCCCTTCCAGGCAAATATGCGAATTTAGCCCAATTTCAAGTTTTCCATGGTACCGCAAATCAAACAGTTAGCAGTCTTGTTTCAGGCGTTGGTGGTTGGGACAGTAGTTGTAAATTATCGGGCATAGCCTACATAGCCTGTAAATTCACTTATCCCACAGTGACAGATCAGGCCAGTCAAGATGCTAATCCTTGGAGTTCGGGTATACCCAATGTCACTGTTCAAGTCCGCGGTCGCAAAATTGCTGATGCTGCCACGTTTAGCCCCCTTGTTTCACGTGCAACTGCATATAGTGCTGAAACTGAAGTATACAATAATAATCCTATTAATGTGTTGTTGGATTACCTACGAAATCCCATATATGGTAAAGGTTTAACCAATGATCAAATTAATTTCCTCAGTTTTTATCAGGCCAGTCAAAAATGGGATGTCAGTGCCACAGGAAGCCTAATTACAAATACAGCATTATTGCATAGATTTAATGGTATAATATTCACTGATAGAACTGTAATGGATAATGTTAAAACCATTTTAAGCAGTATGCGTAGTAGTCTACCATTCAGTCAAGGTCGTTTCAAATTGGTAGTAGAAGATAATGGCAGCACCAACAGCATATATTTTGCTACCAGTTCACCCGTAATGACATTTAACCATGATAATATCATAGGTAGTCTCAGTATAGAAAGTGAAAGCACAGCCAGCAAATATAATCGCGTGATTGCAACCTACATGGGAGGCCAAATAGCCAGCAACACTCCCACATATGAACCTGTAGAATTAGTTTATCCCACAGTGGGCAGTGCAGAAGAAACACTTTATTTGGGTGACGATAACGGTAGATTAAATGAATTAAGAATAACTCTTGAATACATTACCAATCCCAACATTGCAGCCAGTTTAGCCCAAATTGTATTGTTGAAAAGTAGAACCAGAGGTAAAGTATTGGGATTTATTGCCGATAGCAGTGCTGCTAAATTAGATGTTGGTGATATTATTACAGTACAATACGGATACAGCACAGACAACTATCCAGGTCCAAGTTTTACCATAGTCAATCCCAGTGGTATTGTAATTGATGGTACATTCAGAGTTACTAATATTCTTATTAATTCCGATTATACCTTCAGCATTACTGCAATAGAGCATGATGATAATACATATGGTCGTCAACCTGTATTACAACCCAGTCCTTATACTGTGCTAAGAGCAGATACCGGATCCGGTGTTGTAGCAGATATCTATAGACCAAGCAGTGCAGGAATTCCTACACCGGTTTTCAGCATAGACCATCAATATACCAGTCCGGTTAATGGATATAATACTGCCGGTATCAGATTTAGGCAGAACGTTATCCTTGATGGTAGTGTAAGCCGTGTTGAAATTTATATACGGGAACGAGGAGAAAGTAATTTTACTTACTTAAGAGAAGAAAACTTTACTGTAAATGGTTATGACAATGGAATACCATATTCATATTTTGCTATTCAGGGTTTAAGATTCAGCACAGAATATACTGTAAGGTTAAGAAATTATAATTATCTAGGCAGCGAAAGTGTTGTTGCAGACCTAACTTTTACTACTGTAGCAGGCACTTCCGGTGATGCTCCATATAGTGCAATAACAACTTTTGTAGGTTAATAAATTATGGCCATATACGACAATAGATATTATCCAGATTCAAGACAGGTCACTTGGGCAGATCTGAATACCGATTCCGGCGAATATATGGACTCCGATTATGTTGTCTCAGATTATGTTGCACTTGAACCAGGCGGTGGATTAACTTGGGCACAGGGTACAAGAGATTGGCATACTTGGACTAATAGTAATGTAAGTTGGAGTTATACTACCAACACAGCAATAGATTTAGGAACCATAAGAACTGGTTATCCAATTAGCAGTGCACAATGGGATCAAACACAAGATTATGGTTTAACCATTAGTTATAGTGTCAGCGATGATAATGTTACCTATACCAATGTCAGTGCAGGACTGTTAACAGGTAGATATATTAAAACTGTGGCCACAACGCAGGCCAGTTGGCTCAGTAGATTAGAGACACAGATATTTTTTGATACTCGTCAAGAAATATATACTAATGTTAACACCAGCAGTTTGTCGGGCACTGTCAATGGCCGTGTTTTACCTTTGGCAACCATAGGAAATATCGTACATGTTAGCAGTCAAAACACAATTGGTAGTTTCAGTAGTACCGCTTATGATATAGATGTTATCAGTGCCAACTCTACCAGTTTTACTTTTGTGGTAAAAGATTTAGATACTTGGGGCAAAGCCAATGTAGATGTTTCAGGCTTAGATTTAGTAATACAAGGCTTTCCACAGATTACTGCCAATGCAACAACAGGTACAGTTAATAGGATTTAAGGACACCAAGATGCCATTACGTAAAGGATATGGGAGGAAAACAATAAGTGAAAACATTCGCAGAGAGATTAAGGCAGGTCGTAGCCCGGCTCAGGCCGCAGCCATCGCCTATAGTTCAGCCAGAAAATCAGCCCCAAAAAGTAAACGAAGTCAATTTAACCCTAAAGGAAGATCAAAATGAACCAATACGGAAAAAAACCACGTCCAGGTCGCGGAAAAAGACCACCAATGCCTAAGCGATAAGAGGTAGATTGTGCCTTGGCCATCGGGTAATGTCAGCACTGCTAATTTAGACAGTGCCGCAGACAGCATTAGCAGTGCAAGAGAGGATCTATACACTGCTGTAACCAAATTGAATGAAATTATTCAAACCGGAGGTATCACGGGGAATATTATCAGCAATGTAAGTAGTGTAAATGGACAAGTAGGTGTAGTTGTTTTAACCACTGCCAATATCTCCGAATCTGGAACCAGTTATTATTACACCGAAGAAAGAAGTCAAGACAGCACTGCCAATCTATTTGCCAATGGTACACATACGGGTATAACTTTCACTTATAATGACAGCACAGGTGCAATAAGTGCCAATATAACCGGCAACATAGGCACCTATGTATCCATAGCAGGCACAGAAACTATTACCGGAGCAAAAACATTTTCAGCCAATACGTCATTTACTGGTTATACCACATTAAATGAATATATTGAAGTAGTTTATTCAGGCGGAAATGTATCGGGCAGTTATACACCTGATGCTGCTAATGGCCCTGTGCATAAAATTACAGCAACAGGTAATTTTACATTGAATGCACCCACCAATATGGTTTCGGGCAGCAGTATAACCATTATAATTAGACAGGATGCAACAGGTAGTAGAATCATGACCGCCAATGCTGCTTATAAATTTGCTGCTGGAATCAATATTCTTAGCACTGCAGCCTCCAGCATTGATATTCTAAGCATATTCTATGATGGCACAAACTATTTGACCACATTGAGCAAAGGTTATGTCTAATGCCGTTTTTACATAACCAAATCTTAAGCCGCGGTGGTCAAGGAGGCACTGGTAATGGTAATTTTACATTACTCAGTAGTCAATATCCTGTATTCAAAACTACTACCAATGATGCCAGCAGTCATAGTTTAGAATTTACACTGCACAATCAAACTCCTTATACCAATGTAGTAGATTTTGTATATTATAGTGCACTTGCACAAGGCAGCAGTTTTTGGAGTTCGGGATATACCATAGAGGCTTGGTGTTATCTTTATGCGGGCAGTAATCATACAGAATATGATAATATTTTTAGATTAGGCACCACTGTAAACAACTATGGTCAAGCCTTTGGCCTGTATGCTCCTCAAAATAATGCTACAAGCAAAAGATTTGTTGCTTGGGATACAGGTACACTAGGCAATCCACAAGAATATCGTATCGGTGATAATCTTGTGTTAAGCAATAATCAATGGTATCATTTTTGTATTGAACGTGGTGCCAATGATGCAGAACAAGCAGGTCTTGCACGTTTTAGTTATTATATAAATGGGACACAGCGTTATTCAGCA
>Ga0129333_10003553_pt1 | contig 14603 bp, 17 predicted proteins | sample CPB6_08_DNA_FD_94474 | JGI IMG/M metagenome (GOLD analysis project Ga0129333, IMG submission 94474) | Freshwater to marine salinity gradient microbial communities from Chesapeake Bay, USA - CPBay_Sum_0.6_0.8_DNA | ecosystem: Environmental > Aquatic > Marine > Coastal | place: USA: Chesapeake...
TCCAATAATATTGCAAATATCAAGTACATCAATAGAACGAAGTTTTTTACCTTCTCTACTCTGGAAAATCTTTGTGATCTTTTCAATTCCATCAATAAGAATTTGTGGTCCGCTTGCTTTTCCGCCGAATCCTCTGATGAGTTCTCCATAGCCACGAATTAAAATAGTAGAATATGTAAAAGACTTTCCATTTACATAAAAAGCATCAAGAAGATTAGCTAACAACTTAACCCAGCCTTCTCGGGAATCTGGAACAATAAAATCTGCGTCTTTTGTGGCTTCATGAGTTACGATTACTCCTTTTTTAATCTTAGGAAGTTCATGAACATCTTCACGACGAATACTATATCCTACACCACCACCAAGCATTAGATTTTCAAAAAGAAAAAGAAATGCTTTGGGTTCACGCATTGCTGTTGCCCAGCAATTAAGAAGAGAATTAGCGCCAAATCGATCAACGGTTGAAGTTCCAAGTTGCCACAACATTCTTCCTGCAAAATTACACTTTAAATTAAAAACATAATCATAAATTCTTTCAGCTTCTTCTTGAGAATATTGAGCACCGATTTTTTGAGCACCATTAATACAGCGAGCAACTGTTTCCCACCACTCTTCAGTATTGCCGTCCTCTTTTAATCGAGCATAGGTTCTCTTATATACTATATAACCGAGACCGTTAAAACCCCAGTTTGGCTGCCTGTTTTTGTATTTGGAAAGAAAAGATTCAGAAAGAATATTTAAGTCGCTCATGATAAAAACAATTATACACTAATTTTAAAAATTATCTATGTCAAAGCGTACCATTTTTTCGACTAGTTTGTCAAATGAAATTTTTGGTTCCCAAGCTAATTCTTTTCTAGCCATTTTTGAATCTCCTAATAATAATTCAACTTCAGCGGGTCTATAAAATTTAGGATTGATCTTAACTAAACAAGATGATTCAATTTGTTTGTTTTCTATATATGTATCGTTAATATAGTATTTTTCTTCTATTCCTTCGCCATGCCAGTAGCCTTCTATGTGAGCATGATTAAAAGCTTTTTCAACAAATTCTCGAATTGAATGAGTTTCATCGCTAGATAAAACATAATCTTTAGGAGTTTTTTGATTTAACATTTTCCAAACACCATCAACAAAATCTTCGCTATCGCTCCAATCTCTTTTTGAATCTAGATTGCCTAATTCAATCGGTTCAAAAATTTGATTATTTTTTATAGCATGATAAATTCTAGCAACTCCTTTTGTTATTTTTCTGGTAACAAATTCTTCTCCTCTTTTGGTTCCTTCATGATTAAATAGCAAACCATGAATAGCATATAGTTTATAAGAATCGCGATATACTTTTACAACATGTCGGGCTGAAGCTTTAGATGCTCCATAAGGACTTCTAGGTCTTAAAGGATGATTTAAATCTTGTGGGGTATAAATGACATCCCCCAATTCTTCGCTTGAACCTGCTGAATAAAATTTACAATCAGGCTTAAATCTGCGGATAGCTTCCAAACATCTTACTACGCCAGTAGCATTTACATCAAAAGTTTGTAATGGAATATCCCAGCTACAACCAACAAAAGATTGCGCACCAAAATTAATAAAATAATCTGGTTGAATTTGTCTAACAAGATTGTCAATACTAACTGAGTCGGTTAAATCACCGTAGATAAATTCAAAATTAGGATGTTCTATAAAATTTTTGCAATTTATAAAATTTGGATTCGCACTTCTACGCATCATGCCAAATATTTTAGCATTAGTATTTTTAACTAAATACTCGGCCATATTAGCTCCATCTTGGCCTAGTATGCCAGTGATGATAATTTTCATATTTGAGTTTTAATCCAATTAAAAGTATTTTCTAATCCTTTTTGCAGCGGTTGTGAAACTTCCCATCCCATTTTTTCGCGATATAATTTATTATCAGAGTTTCTACCTTTTACTCCGAGAGGACATTTATGTCCATATTTTTTAATAAATTCTTCACCAAACAAATTTTTGATCTTTATGTTTTTGCCTGAAATTTTAATCGCCATTTCTGCTAACTGATTAATAGTAACTTTTTCTTCAGATCCAATATTTACAGGACCAGAAAAATTCTCTTGTCTCATGAACCTTAAAATAGCTTCAATGCATTCATCAATATATAAAAAACTACGGGTTTGCAAACCATTTCCCCAAACTTCAATCTCTCCACCGTCAGGAGTTTCGGCGGCTTTTCTACACATTGCGGCAGGAGCTTTTTCTTTTCCGCCTTTCCATGTGCCATACGGTCCAAAAATATTATGAAATCTACCAATTCTAACTTTTAAATTATAATTTCTTTGAAAAGCTAAATAAAGTCTTTCGCTAAATAGTTTTTCCCATCCGTATTCACTGTCTGGATTTGCTGGATATGCAGAAGATTCTTCGCAGTTTGGATTGTTTGGATCTAATTGATTATGTTCAGGATACATGCAGGCAGAAGAAGAATAAAATACTCTTCCAACCTTTTGTTTAACAGCTTCTTTTGCAACATTTAAATTAATTAAAGCTGAATTATGCATTACATCCGCATCATGATTTCCAGTGAATATATACAAAGCTCCACCCATATCAGCAGCAAGTTGATATACTTCATCGAATTTACCATTAGATAAACTCATAGCCGTTTCAACCGTTTTAGCATCTCTTAGATCACCTACAATGAATTCGTCGCATATATCTAAATGATTATGATATTCGTGTTTTTTAATATCAACAATTCTGACAAAATTACCATCTTCTTTAAGTTTTTTAGCTAGATTACCACCTATAAAACCTCCGCCTCCTAAAATTAATATATTTTTCATTTAAATTATTTGTTTCCATTTTGAATATTTTTTATGCCAAAATGGTAAATAATATATTTCAGCATCTGAAATTAAAGCCGCTGAATAACTAAAAGATCCTTTTGACATAAAAAATACATCTGACTGAACCAAACCTTGAAATGTTTGTTCAAGAGGTTCATTTATATGTAAAATAATATCTTTATCAATAAATTTGTCAAATTCTTTTATTTCGCCAGTGGAGTATAGATGAATTTTTTTATTTTGTGGAAAAGAATTTTGTATGAATTTTAAAACTTTTAAATAATAATCTTCGTTTACAAAACCATAATCACCTATATCATCATTTAGTTTTTTCCTATAATGTATAGCTATATTCAAATAATCTTTATTATAAATAAGTTTTTTATTTTTATTAAATAATTTTTTTATTATTTGTATAGCTTCTCCGTTTAAACATTTATCAAGTTCATTTTCGACTTTATTATAAATCTCAGTAATATTTAAATTCTGAAAACTTTCTACCTCCGATATTGTTTTAAAAAAATCTCTTATGTTTATAAGATTTTCTTTTTTTTCTAAAAAATCAATATCGTTTGTATAATTGTGATCCATTTTATAAAATGGTCTATAAACAAATTGATTTCCAGTCATTTCACAAAATAAAATAGTGAATATTATTGTTTGATACTGAGCACCAAATCCATCATCTCGAAGTTGATTGCATATATTCATTTTATTGCCACATGTAAACTTTATTTTCTAATTCTTTAAAATTTAAATTAAAAAAAGTTGGATCTGAAAGATTTTTATTTTGAACTCTGATGAAATCATATTTTTTTAAAAACTTTTCAATATTATTAATAGAACATTCGCAATTAGAATATTGATTACCATCTGCTTCGACTGTAATATATGCAATATTTTTTACAAACTCTTTTGCTCCTTTTATTATTTTTTCATCAGATCCTTGAGCATCAATTTTTAACCATTCTATATAATTAAAACGATTCCAGTCAAAAATATTAAAAAAATGAAATAAAGAAAAAACAGGAACTTGAATTTTATTTTTTATTTTGATTCTGCTATCGTGTGGCGAAAAAATACTACTGCATCCGGGATCGTTATCACATATATAAAAATCCATTTGCTGTTCTTTTTCAACATCGGAAAGAGCAATAGGTAAAATATAACATCTGTTTTCTTTTAAGTATTTAGGATTTAATCTTACTGGAAAACCATAATCTTTATCTTGATTAATTATTGTATTTACTGATTCTGGATTTGGCTCAAATCCAAAAACAAAAACATCATCATCATGTTCTAAAAGTTTTTGAGTTACAGGAGCATTGTAAGATAAACCAATATCAATTTTTATTTTTTTTATATTATTTGGTATTATTATATTTTTAAAAATTTCTTTCATTTTGTTTCTTTGATATATTTAGGATTTATGTACCAGTCTTCAGCAAGATTTATATTCAGAGAATATTTTTGTAATATAGTTTCCGAAACTAATTTATATCCAGCATTTAGAAATAAATTTCTCGATTCTTCTTTAACATTATATTTTTTTGATTCTTCTCGATAATCATCGTGTTCAAATGTTATTATTTTAAATTCAATTTTATTTAATGGTAGCATTTTAGCTACGTTTAAAGTTATTTCTGGAGGCTCTAAATCCATAGATAAATAATCAATTGCTTCATTAAATCTAAATTGTAACAATTCTTCGTAATTCAGTTTAGTTGCATCAGCTAATATTAAATTATTTATTTTTCTATAATTTTTCCAAATCTTTATCTGATCTTCATCAAAATCTATTGATATTCCAGACCAATTAAATTGTTTTTCTAACAATTCTGTATTACTGCCTTCAATTGGTCCTCTACATCCAATATCTAACCAAAAACCATTTTTATAAGGAAGATTGTTTATAATGAATTGATCTTGATTACATTGAGATGGCATTTTTTAGTTCCATGGATTGATGATAATTTTGTTTTTTAAATCAAAATTATTTATAATTTTTTTATCAGGATGAGTTAAAACAATAATATCACTATTTTTTATAAAATCATTCAGAGAACAGCTCGAAGGTATTAATGGATCAAAATAAATAACAGAGTAATTTTTTTCTTTCAATTTGTTATAAAGTATATTGCCTGGAGATTCTACGGTGACTGTGGTGTTAGGTTTAAAAGATAAGCCAAAAATACCTATTTTTTTATCTTTATAAATAGAAACTTTATCAAACAAAATTTTATTTTGGTTTTGATTAATTTTTTGTGTCGCTTTTATTTGTAGAGCATTTAATCCAATTTTTTTACATAGTTTTATAAAAGCCCAAGTATCTCTTGGAAAACAAGTTCCTCCAAATGCTGTTCCGCTTTTAATGTAATATGGAGAAATTCTTTTATCATATCCTAGCGCTTTAGTAATATTAGTGTGAGAGCAATTTAATTTTTCGCTTATGTTTCCTATAAAATTAGCAAAACTAATTTTCATTGTTATATATGCATTTAGACTTATTTTTGTTATTTCGGACTCAATCAAAGACATTCTTACAATAGGTGCATTATTTTTTATTATTTTTTTATAAATTTGTTCAACAATATCGCCATATCTACTGTTACTTTCTCCTAAAATTAATACATCTGGATTTTCAAAATCTTTTATCACAGAACCTAAAGCAACAAGATCTGGGACGTAGGCGATTCCAAATCCATTATTTAACTTTCTATTTGATTTTTTTTCTATCCTGTTGATTATTTTATTTAAACTTTGAGGCATGACAGTTGAGCTTATAATAAATAAAAAATCTTGTTTCTTTGATTTTTTTAAATTTTTAGATATTTTATCAATCGCTTGATATATATATTTATTGCTAAAACTACCGTCTTTATTTGATGGTGTGTTGACTAATATAATTGCGATATCTGTATTTTGAACAGCATCGTCAATTTTATTTGAAAAAATAACATTTGAAAATGAATTGTTTAAATATTTTTCTAAATCAGGTTCGAAAAAAGGAACTTCTTTATTCTGTAATTTTTTAATTTTATTGATATCGGTATCAATTCCTATGATTTTCTGTTGATTATTAGCGAAAATAGTTAATAAAGGCAATCCTAATTTTCCAAGTCCTATAAGTGTTATTTGATTAAGATTCATTTAAAATAACTTTTATAATTAAATCTATTTGGTTTTTTTCTCCAATGGTGACTCTAAAACAGTTTTTTATAAACATGCTTCTATCTCGTACAAGAATTTTATATTTATTTTTTAAACATTCAATTATTTTTTTTGCGTTTTTGTGTCTTATAAAAATAAAATTTCCATGTGATATTGAATGCTGTATGTTGTAAAATTTTAATTTTTTGCAAAAATATATTTTATTTTTGTTGATTTTATCAATTCTTTTTGAAAATAAAGAAATGTTTTCTAACACGCAGACAGCAATTTTTTGTGCCATTGCGTTTATTTCTTTACAGTTTTTAATTTTATTTATTTTTTTTATTGTTTTATTGTGTGCGCATATATAACCAAATCGTAAAGCTGTTAATGGATAAGCTTTAGAAAATGTTCTTGTTACTATTAAATTTTTATTTTTTTGTACTAAAGGAGCAATTGTTTGATTGCTGTATTCAAAATAAGCTTCATCGATTATAAAAATAATATTTTTATGATTTTTTATATTATTTTCTAATTCTTTTATATTAATTAAATGTCCAGTTGGATTGTTTGGATTGCTAATATAAATAATATCAAATAATTCTATTTTTGAAAAATCATATTTAGGATTATCAAAAATGTTTTTTATTTTTCTTATTTCTACATTTTTAGTTTTTTGAAATATGAAAGTTTGAACTTGATGATAATCTGGATTAAATAATAAAACTTTAGTTTTGTTAGTGACGAATAAATCAATTATTGTTTTTAAAGCCGCATCGGAGCCATTAAAAAAAGAAATATTCTCGCATTTTAATTTTGTGTATTGAGATATTAATTTTAGTAAATAATTATTTATTACTGGAGGATATAAATTAAAATCAATAGATTTAATACTGTTTAAAATTATTTTTTTTTCTTTTTTTGAAAGTTTTAGTATGCATTCATTCCAATCAAGTTTAATATATTCGCTATTTTCATCTCGAATAGAAGGTTGATAATTTAAATTATTTTTTATCGAATGAAAATTATTAATGCTCATCGCACAATTTAATTATTTTAATTTTTTGAGATTTTTTTTCTCTTTCGATTGAATTAGTTTTGATTATTTCAATTTGAATATTTCCTAATCTATTTTGCATTTCGGTTAGCAGTTCTTTCTCGCTATTCGAGTTAAATTGATTATTTGGAACAATATAAAATTTAACAGCTTTAGTTTTTTTACTTTGTGTTATTTGAAAAAAATCAACATATTTGATTTTAGACATGAATGAATAAAAATTAACAGCTGGGACGTAAGAATCTTTTTCTGTTATGAGCATATCACCATCTCTACCGTCTATTCTTTTGATTGTTTTAGGAAAACAATTTAACGTATATTTTTCATTTTTTATTAAAATATCGTTTGTTTTATATCTTATTAGTGGCATTGCGGTATTATAAAATCCAGTACCTACTAAAATATCGTTTTCAACAATTTCATTGTAGCTATATAATAAATTTTCTTTATATAAATCATTTTCTGAGTCTTGATGGAAAAAAGAAATTTTTTCAACTTGACCGTAATGCATTTTTATATCAATGCCGAAAACATTTTTAATTTTTTCACTCCAATGAGATAAGCAAACTTCTGATGCACCATGTATAAATTTAATATGTTTTAATTTTAAATTAAACTTTTCACAAAGACAGCTTAAATAATAAATTGTAGATGGATAAGAAACTAATATTTTAGACTTTTTTTCATTTATGTACTTTATATAATCATGAACTGTTTCATTGTTCAAATGAAAAGCAGACATATAACTTCTATTTAATTCTATATCATCAAACGCAATGGGGTCGCCTTCTTTTGGTGAATATCTTCTAATCCAGATAGAATGATCTTTATATAATTGTGCTCCGTGATCGTTATAGGCATTTGTTATAAACGCAGCTTCTATTTTAAATAAATCATCAGTTCCTAAGATATGTAGTCTTTCTCCAGTTGTTCCTGAAGTATGCATATCATAAAATTTACTATTAAAATTTACAGGTTTTAATTTTTCAAAATTTTCTTTTATATCTTTCTTTGTTAAAAATGGTATATTTTTAATATCTTCAAAAGACTTAATGTTTATATCAAAGCCGTTATTTTTAAATAATTTATTGTAATAAGGAATATTATTATTGCAGTATTTTAATATTTCTTTTAGCTTATTAAATTGAAAATTTTTTGCCTGATCGTAACTCCATTTTTTGGAATCATTTATCAATTTAAGCATATCATAGTATTTTTTACCGTATCTATATTCAAAAGGAACAACTTGATAATACATTTTTTGTATTATTGTTGGTGTTTTTTTAATAAAGTTTTTAATGCTTGCCATATTCTTATTATTTAAAAAAATCTAAATCTTTTATTCCTTTATCGTCTATAAAAAAATCAGCTCCGAATTTAATTCCGGTTCTTAAAGTGTGAAATTTTAATCCCCATTTATTCAGCTGATCAGCTGTAAAATACCACCAGTTTTTTCCGCTTACGCATCCTCTTGCTGTGTCAATAATAATAATATTGCCTTTATCATACAATTCATTGACTTTTTTAATTCTTTTTTCTATTGGTTTTGATTCTTCATATTTATTATTTTGAGTTTCGCATAAAGTTCCATCTAAATCGAAACAGTAAATCATAAAACAGTCCAGTTAGGAAAAAATAAATTATTTAAATTGATATTAATGTGTGGATAAAAATGATGAGGCGCTATACAGTCTTGACTCTTGTTCAAATATGAAGCCCATAAACTGAATGTTGATGCAAAAGATAATATATTAATATCACAATTTTTCATAAAACAAAAACTTTCTATATCTGTTAGATCGTTTATGAAAATGATTCTTTCGTCTTCAAAATGTTTTTGACACCACAATAAATCTTCAGAGTAATCATTTTTAGTTCTTGAGCCTCCAGTAAATAAAAATATAGTAGATTTCTTGGGTAATAATTTTAATGCTTTGTCATAATATTGATATTGTAATGAATTATTACTAAAATCATTAGCAACTTTAGCTAAATCAGGATTTGTACCATCAGAACAATCACCTCTTCTTACATGTAAAGAGACTTTTGTGTTTTGAAAATTTTTTAAAATACTATTGATTTTATTTTCAACGCAATCTTTCATAGCAAATTCTTTTTGAACTTTTTCTTTTATGTCATAAAAATAATTTATGTTTTGAAAAAATCCATCAAAATCAATATTTTCGTTTATTTCAAAAACATTTTTATCAAATTGCATCCATTCTTTTTCTTTATATATTTTAAAATCCGTTTTTGAAGAAAAATTTAATGACGGCAATTTAAAATTATTCAATAAACATTTTTGTCCGTGCCATATTTTTTCGAAAAGATCTTCTGGTAAAACAATTTTGTTTTTTGTTTTAATTGCAACTGCGGTAAGTAATGCGTATTGAAAAAGTTGATTTCCGAGTCTTCCTTGTACACCTAGATTATTAAAAGTTATCATATTAAATAAAATCTAAATATATTTTTTGTAAATCATATTTTTTAATCCACTTAGGGTATGTTTTTTTAACTTTTGATAAGTCTGAAATATACCATTTATGATCGCCTATTCTATTTTTTTCTACAATAGAAAATTTTAAATTTTTGCTAAATATTTTTTCCATTTGCTTAATAGCTTCTAAAACAGAAACAGAATTTTCTCTTCCCCCTCCTAGATTAAAAATTTCACCATGCATATCTTTTCCATGTATTATTTCATTTATTAAAGACCATACATCATATGAGTGTATATTGTCTCTTACTTGTTTTCCTTTATAACCGTAAATGATGTATGGTATTTCATTTTTTATGCATTTTGATAAATATGATAAAAATCCATGTAGCTCTGCTCCTTTATGATCGCCTCCAGTCAAGCATCCACATCTTAAAATACATGTTTTTAAATTAAAATTTTTACCGTACTCTTGAGTTATTAAATCTGAATAAAGTTTATTAACGCCAAATAAACTATGAACGCAATTATCTATATTAAATTTTTCATCAATTCCGTTTTTATTTTCATCTAAATGATCATATCTTGTGTCTGTTTCAATAAACATTAATTTATTTGGATTATCTCCATAGATTTTATTTGTGGACATTAATATAAAAAAAGCATTTTGACTAAATTTTTTCATGCTTTCTAATATTTTTAACGTTGCATATGCATTTATTTCAAAATCTAGCATTGGATCTTTATAAGACCAATCATGAGAGGGTTGTGCGGCGCAATGAATGATAGCAAAAATATCTGAATTATATTTTTCAAAAATTTTATCTATTTCAATTTTATCACAAATATCAATCCATAAATGTTCATATTTTTCAAAGCTGTTTAGATTTTTTAAATTATTTTCTACGGAAGAATTTTGACCAAAAAATCTTTCTCTGCTGTTGTTATCAATACCAATTACATCATATCCTATTTTTAAAAATTCTTTTGCGCAAGTAAAACCTATCAAACCAAGGGATCCGGTAATAATTATTTTTTTCATTTTTCTTTATTTATGTATATATCATCACAACCTATTTGTGTAACTTTTTCGAAATTATATTTTGTTAATAAATCATATACGTTTGATTCGCAATAATTATTTTCAACTGAAATAGCTTTTATTTTGATTTTGTTAAAATCTATAGTTTCTAATATTTTATATTCAGAGCCTTCTGTGTCTATACTTAAATAATCAATAATTTTTATATTGTGTTTTTCTAATAGTTTATTGATTGTAATTGTTTGCACCTCTATTATTTCTATGGATTTTCCATAGATTAATAATTCATTAAATATTCTATTTAGATGTTCAGGTTTCTGTTCTGCTAATAAACCGCTTAATCCCTTTATATAGCCATCGCAACAAATAAACTTTTCTGTTCCACATTGATTATAAATAGCAATGTTTTCAATATGAGAAGTTCTTTCTTGTTTTAATTTTTCATATTCTTTTATTCTAGGTTCAATAAGAATTCCATTCCAGCCTAGTTTTTCAAAAAAATATGTGTTGTTTTGATCAATAGGTTCAGAAGCGCCTATATCAATAAAAAATCCATCTGTTTTATTTTTAAAAATAGTTTCGTTTAAAAATTTATCCTGTTGATATTGACTATAGTATTTCATTTAAATAATTTTCTTTTATGTATTTCCATGGGAATAAATATGGTTGAGCTTTAATAAAATTTTCATTAACTGCATTTATTCTTTCTTGATAAAATTTTTCATCAGCTTTTTTAACAATTTCTTCTAGCTCTTCTAATTCATTAAATAGTAAGATACCGTCTTTATTAAAATAATTTAATATTTCTGGATCTCCTTTATATATAGGTATCGTTCCAGTGCGAAAACAATCCAGTATTTTTTCTGTAAAATAACCTTTTTCAACACAGTTTTCAACAGCTATCGAAAATCTATATTCTTTATGCCATTTTATTTTTGGCTCTACTGGATCTCCATATTTATATCCATCTAATAAATGTTTTATTTTTTCAAAACATTGATGTCTGAATTTATGTCCTTCAGTCCATGATTTTGATGAACAAACTATGCTGGTGTTTTTATTTTTTTCATATAAAAAATGTTCGTTTAATGGAATAAAATAAGAACCCCAGGGATACCAAAATGCGTTTTCTATTTCAGAGCAAAATTTTTTATTGTGAGAAAATATTTTTTTAAATTTTTTGTTATTTTTTTTAGCGAATTCGTAAATACAAGAATTTACTACAGGCGGTTCCATAATCCATAAATAAATGTTTTTATTTATGAAATTTTGTATGTTGTTTAAAGCAGCTTTATCAGTGATAATGATATCTTGATATTTATTTAGCTCTTCTATGTCAAAAATGTGTTTGAAACAATAATTTAAATTTAAAATTTTCGCTTCTTCTTCGAAATTTACAGGATTTAAATTAGCTTCAAAATCTAATAATGGTATAATTTTCATATTGAATTTTTAAAAAAATTAAAATTTCTATTCATCCATTCGGAATAATCATATATGTTATCTTCTATGTTTGATTTGTTTATTTTTTGATAGCATAATAATTCAGATGTAATAAAAGAATTTGTTTCTTTTTGATAGTTTTTTGCAAAAAAGATATCTATCGCTTCGTACTGATTAATTAAATTAACGTGCCAGTTTTCAGTATTGCCGAAAAAATTTATTATTTTTTGTACACCGTTTAATGAAAAACCTGTACTGTGAAGGCAATGCGCTGATTGTAATTTATAAAGATTAGTGGTATATTTTTGAAGAGGTAAGTATCCATAATCACTAATAACAGTACCTCCTAAATATATCGAATCCCAATCGTCAGGTAAATCAAATATGCTTTTATTTAGTTTTTCAAAAAGTTCTTTTTTTTCAAGTTTAAATTCGAAATCATCTTCAAATATTAAAACTTTACTTATTTTTTCATTTATTATTTTATCGAAACATTTAGCGAATGACAAAGAACACCCTATTTGACCTTTTCGTTTTGATGGCAAGTGTCCATTTACTTTAATCGCATCTATTCTTTCATAATTAGAAATTTCATATTTTTCAAAATTTTTTAAACAACTTTCCCATCTGTCTGTTCTTTCTTTTAAATTAATGCAATAGATTTTATCAAAAAATCTGAATGGATTATTCATATTTTATTCCAGAATGTGATATGCGCGTTTTTACAATCGTTTATAAATTTTTCTTTTCCGTGTTTCACAAAATATTGATAACTGCCTATTTGATTTACTTTATTGCTTATTATTTTACAGCCGCACAAAAACGCTTCTGCAAAAGAACGACAAAATGGTTCTTTTAGATTGGGATTATAATAAAAATGAGAATATTTATTATAAATTTCTGGCATTTTTGAATAATCAGTAATTCCGATGTAATCAACATTCGGAACATTTTTATATAAAAACTCTAACGATGGATAATTAGTCCATGCGGATACGACAAATTTTAAATCTTTGTTTTGCAATACAAAATCAAAAAATTCATAGCTTCCTTTTAGAGGATGCATATAACCGGCATACAAAATTTTCTCTTCTCTTTCTTTTTTTTGATCGAAAAATAAATCAGTGTCGATAGGATCGGGCACTATTTCTACGTTATGAAATATATCGCCATAGTCTTGAACAAAATATTCGTGCTGATATTCGGTTAAAAAGAATGTTTTTTTGCAATTAGAAAAAAGTTTTCCTCTTTGTTCGTTTGTTAGATAAACATTAGAATCATGTTCGATTCGAATGTGGTATTTGTGTTTAGCTATTTCGTCTATCAGCCAATTGTTTTTAAAGTGTAAAGAACATATATTTGAGCTAACCAAAATATCATAATCGTGAATATTAATATGATCTCCAAAATTGAATAAGTTTACTTTTAGTATTGTATATCCAATTTTTTTTCCTTGATCTATTAAAATTTTATCGCTTCGTTGTGCTCCTCCAGCAGCATGTTCAAGATCGTAATCAGAAAGCCAAAGTATTTTTTTATTGACATCTTGCATTTATTAATATACTCTAATCTTATGTTTAAGACAGAAGAAAGTCAAGAAAATTTTTATCTAGTTGAATGCGCTGATTGGCAAAGTATTATTTTAAGTTGTAGTTATACTGAAGCTGCTACTATAGCCTTAAAGGAAGTAATAGAAAAACTAGGTAAAAATACTAAATTGTCACTTTTAATGAATATTAAAAAAGTAAATGATGGTGATGATAAAATTGAATTTTTACACGTTCCAGAAGTATTAACTGATTTGGGATATTATAAATTAGCTAAAGATTTATCTTCTCTGTCCTCTTTTTTTCTTGACAAAGGAGAAACTTTACATTAAACTTTCGAAGTCTTCGAAGAAAGTTTAATTAATCAAAGCGCAACCACAATAAATTTTCATAGTGTCACGTTAAAAAATTCCTCTGAATAACCTTAATAATTTCCCTAGGTATACCTTAGATGCAAAACACTCATAATTTTATCATTAAACGTAGAAAAAAAATAGTGCAAAAAGAACTTCCCCTTATTTTTGGAATAGCTGGTGTTGCTAGATGCGGTAAAGATACATTAGGTAAATATTTAATGCAAAAGCTTCAAAAGAATGGATTTCCTTGTTTAACGATATCGTTCGCTTCTGCATTAAAACATGATCTAGATGATTTTTTGAAAGATAAACTTAATATTTCAGCTTTTACAGAAAACAATGCTGAAAAAGATATTATAAGACCTATTCTTGTTTCTTATGGTACAGATGTTTGCCGAAAACTAGATCAGGATTATTGGATAAAAAAAATAGATAAAAAGGTTAAATCTTCTATAAATAATAAAATAATAGTTATTATTACTGACGTAAGATATGAAAATGAAGCCAAGTGGATAAAACAAAACGGCGGTTTTGTTATACATTTAAGCAGAATGGGTCAAAAACCCGCAAACTTTCAAGAGAAACTAAACGATCCTATATTAAAACGAGCGGCAGATTATAAGATAAAATGGAAAACATTTACTGAAGAAAAAGAAACTTGCAATTGGCATATAAATCGTTTATTCTTTAAAAATAAATGGTCATTATATGGAGAATTTAAGTGATATACAATTAATCAAAAA
>Ga0129333_10003554_pt1 | contig 14602 bp, 12 predicted proteins | sample CPB6_08_DNA_FD_94474 | JGI IMG/M metagenome (GOLD analysis project Ga0129333, IMG submission 94474) | Freshwater to marine salinity gradient microbial communities from Chesapeake Bay, USA - CPBay_Sum_0.6_0.8_DNA | ecosystem: Environmental > Aquatic > Marine > Coastal | place: USA: Chesapeake...
AGAATGTCACGCTCCATAGCCATGCGGTCGGCGAGTCCGCGTACCCATGCAAGACGCGGTAGTTTCAGAGCGACCTTGCGCTTGAGGGCGCCATCGACCCGGTCCGCAAGCCAGACCGATCCCATTCCACCGTCGCCAAGTTCCTGCAATAGTTGGTAAGGACCCACTCGGTCGCCGATTAGAGCCGCCGAAGCACTTGGAGAGACTCCTGCGTTGACGAAGGGCGGATCGGTCAGAAAAGGCTTGGAGTCGACGCCTGCTTGGACCTCGAGAAGTCGTCGAAGGGTCTCGCGAAACTCTTCGCGAATTTCAGGGGCCTGGTCGATCCATTGCAATCGCTCGTGAGGCGGTAGCCCCAGTGCGTGCTGAAGCAAGGGCTGCAGTTCCGACCAAGTGACCGACGTATTTGGGGAGTTACTCACGGAATCACGTCGGCCCTATGGGATGGCAGACTACTGCGGAGGATCCCGCAGGATTCCATCAATTTACCGACGGATCACCGGAGAAATATCAATAATAATTCCAGATTGGTGAGTTGACTTACGCTATGCGGCGAAGAGCACTCGATTATCGCTCCATCAGTTTCCGGACACCGGATTCGATGAGATCCATCATCACCGCGAAGCCGTCATCACCGCCGTAATAAGGATCCGGCACCTCGCGATCATCCAGAAAAAGCTGGATCGGGGTCTTTACCCCGGCAGGCCGAAGTTGCTCGAGCTGCGCCTGGTTGTCTTTATCCATAGCGAGGATGAGATCGAAGCTCTCGAAATCTTGAGCGGTGATATGCCGACAGCGAAAGGCTCCAAGGTCGTAACCGCGTATAGCGCACGCCTCGATAGATCGTGGATCTGCGGTATCGCCGACATGCTTGTCCTTGAGACCTGCCGAACCAAAGTGCCACCCTACGAGCCCTGCACGCGAGGCCATACTTCTCGCCACGATCTCGGCAGCGGGTGACCTACAGTAATTTCCCGCATCGACGAACAAAACTTTCATGGAGCCCTCTCTGTTTCACACTCGGCGATCGCCGCATCCACTTTTTGTAGCCAATCGCCCTGATACTTGGACTGATACCACTCGCGCAGCGGCGAGGTTGCGGCACGGAACGCGGCCCTCTGCACATCGCTCGCATAGTCTACGGAGCCCCCTCCTTTTATAAAGTTAGCGAGTGCCGGCTGCTCTCGATCCTTCGCGGCCCGACGTGTCGCAACCGCGAGATCGGTGAACGCGATACGAACGGCGGCCTGGATGTCCGGCGGCAGTCTTGCCCAAGCTTTGTCGGAGTACCACCAGATCGCTGCCATATAACTATGTCGATCGACGAACAGATGACGGATATGGTCATCGAACTTCATGCCCATCACATCCTGAATACTGTTCTTCGTCCCTGCGAGCATGCCAGCGCCTAGCGCTGTGTAGATTTCCGAGAACGGCAGCGCCATCGGGCTTGCACCGAGTTCTCTTACCATTTCCTGCTCGAGCGCAGAAGGCAGGGTTCGTATCCGTAATCCGCGCAGATCTTCAACACTCGAAATTCGTTTATCGGTCATTGCGAAGCTGCGCCAACCGCCCGTATTGCCGACTGCCATCAGACGCAGTCCAAGACCCTCCCCTAGAATCGCCTCGCCCATCTGTCGCGGCACCGCCCCGTCCATCACGCACTCAGCAATCTCGTCATTCGCGAAGAGGTACGGTAAATCGAGTACCTGTGCAGGCCCGTAGAGGCCCGCGAGCCCCCCGATCGTTGTCTGGTGAATCTCGAGAATCCCGCTCTGCAGCGCCTCCATGCACTCACGTTCGTTGCCGCAGAATTGACCCGACGGAAATATCTGCACCTCGACGCGATCTCCGAGCTGTCGTCGCAGCGAGTCGCGGAAGGCCTCAGCGCCGATGTAATCCTCGTCATCCTGCGAAGCGAGAAATGCAATTCGAATGGTGTACTCGGCTCGCTCGACCCGGGAGCTTACGATACCGACGACACACATGATGGTGAGTAGCACCAGCAACCACATGCGCAGTCGGGGCGTCACCGCAGATATCTCACATCAGTCCGAGCAAGCGCGGTAGGGTCAGTACCAGCGAAGGGAAATACGTGATCACGAAGATCACGAGGATCTCGACTGCCAAGAAGGGCAACAAAGCTCGCACTATGTTCTCGACGCGCTCCTTCGCAACCGATGCGGTCACGAATAGCAAAAGCCCCATCGGTGGCGTTGCAAGGCCAATCGTCAAGTTGACGCACATGATAATGGCGAAGTGCACCGGGTCGACACCAAGCTCTATGAACACTGGGGAGAGAACGGGCCCGAGAATGAGGATCGCCGGACCGGCGTCGAGAAACATGCCGATAACGAAAAGCATTATGTTGAGAAGGAAAAGTAGAGCCGGGACATTATCGGTGATCGACAGCATCGTCTCTGCAATATCTTTGGCGAGTCCCGATACCGTCACGAGCCACCCGAGAGTCACGGCGGCTCCGACGAGCAGCAAAATTGCACCGGACTGAAATGCGGTCGCCTTGAAGATCTTCACGAGTTCGCGCTGATTCACGTTTCGCATCACGAACAGAGTGACAAATAGCGCGTATGACACAGCAACCGCTGCTGCCTCGGTAGCCGTGAAAATGCCGCTCAACATGCCACCGAGCAAAATCAAAGGTAATAGCAACGCGAGCCAAGCGCTGCGAAAAGCAGTCGCACGCTCGGCCCACGAGGCGCGGGTTCGCGACTCCGGAAGCTGATATCGCTTGGCGAGAAGACGGATGGTCGCCATCAACCCGAGACCGATCAGAATGCCGGGTACCACGCCAGCGGCGAACAGCGCTCCGATCGACACGTTCATGACGAAGCCATAGAGCACCATGATCCCGGAGGGCGGTATCACCGGGCCGACAACTGCGGCGGCAGCGGTGATTGCCGATGCGAAGGCGCGCGGATAACCCTCGCGTTCCATCGCAGGAATCAGCATCTTACCGATGGCCGATGCATCGGCGACCGCTGAGCCCGAGATGCCGGCGAAGATCATGGAGGACAGTACGTTGACCTGTGCAAGTCCACCGCGCACATGTCCGACGAGGGACTGCGCGAAGCGCACGATCGACTGGGTGATTCCCCCGGCGTTCATGATCTCGCCGGCGAGGATGAAAAATGGCACGGCGAGCAAGGGGAAGCTATCGATGCCGTTGTAAAAACGCGCGAGCAATGCCGCGAAGTAGCGAGATTCTCCATCGACGAGAAGACTGAGGCCGGGGCCTATCAATAAGGCGAATACGACCGGGGTACCAAAGGCCATCAGCAGGATGAATATCCAGAAGAAGGCCGTCGACACGAGCTCAGTCCTCCAGATCCCGCTGCATCACGGGGACCACTCCGACCAAAACATCGGAGAATCGTCCGGTGAGAGCATCGTGCAGATTTCTGAGCATGGACTCGAGGGCGATCAGCAATAAGGCAGCGAGCGCGACCGGCACGACGGCGTAAATCCATGCCATGGAAATCCCGAGAGCCGTCGAAGTAATCGTCATGCCACGAGCGACGAAGTCGATGCTCTCGATGAGAAACATGAGACAAATCCAGCCGACGAGAAGATTCACCACCACACCCGTAATTCGAAGCGCGCGCGGCGAAAGTCCCTCGATGAATGCCGTGATAGCGACATGACCTGCGGCACGGTAACCGATGGGCGCAGCTAACAACGCACTCCAAACGAGCGCCATACGCGCAACCTCCTCCGCCCAATCAAGAGTGAGATTGAACAGGGCCCGCGAGATGATTTGCGCGACGGCGACGGCGAGCATCAGTGCGAGCAGCACCGCAGAAAACGAAAGCCCCCATCTTGCGATGGGGGCGTTCATTGCCTCGAGGGCGCGTAGAGCGGTGTGGAGCGTCCGGGTCAACACCGCCCCATATTACTGTGCGCCGAAGTTGTAGCGCACCTGGATACCAAAGTAACGGTCGGCATCACGCGGAATCTGCAGTCGAGCCGCACCGCCCGGGCCGCCCCCCGTCTTGAGGACGGTGTAGGACTTGTCAGCCAGATTGCGACCGATGAGGGAGATGCGCAGACGTTCGTCAGCACTCGAAACGGCAACCGACAGATCAACCGTGGTATAGCCGGGAATACGAAGTGCAGCCGGTTCATTGAGATCGGCGAAGCTCGTGCTCTGGTAGGCAACCACCGCATTAGGTCTCACGGTGAAGCTACCGGCCGGAATCTCGAGCTCGCCGATGACAGAAGCCTTCCACTCCGGCGCGAGCGGCAACTTGGTGCCCGCACGAACCGTGGCATTTTGACCCGGCGGCGTGAAGAAGCTATCGACCTTCGCGTCGGTGTAGGCGACTCCTGCGCCCAACATCAGCATATCCGTTGGCTTCGCCTGCACGTCGAGTTCGAACCCTTTCGATGAAACTTCACCGGCATTCGTCAGTGTGGTGATCAGCGTGCCATTGAGGAACAGGAAGTTGTTGGCCTGGAAATCGTCGTACTTGGCATCGAAGAGCGCGGCATTCAACAGCATCCGACCGTCGAGCAGCGAGCTCTTGATGCCCACCTCGAACGAATCAGCCGTCTCTGCCTCGATCACCGGCGTGTTATTTACGGTCATGTTGAAAAATACGTTGTACGCCGGGCCCTTATAGCCGCGCGCATACGACGCATACACCATGACATCGTCATTCATGTCGAACTGCACGCCCGCCCGTCCCGAGAAGTTGTCAGACTTGTTGCTGCCCTTGAAGCCAGACAGATCAGTGCGGATACCCGGCTGACCGGCGAACGACGTCGGAACACGATTGTGGAAGTAACTGAGATCATCCTGCGTCCAGCGCACGCCGCCGATGACGCGCAGGCTATCGGAAAGATTCCAAGTGCCGTCAGCGAAAGCGGCGAGATTCTTGAAGTCCGCACCGAACGTCGCGTTGGAGAAGGTGCTGATATACGTAGACGATCCACGCGCGCACGGGCGCTGACCGGTCGCATCGATCGCCAGCGTACTCGCTGTGCAGTTAAAGATGTTGCGCTGGAAGAAGCGCTCAGAGTCCGTCTTCGAGTAATAGCCACCGATCACGTAATCGAACGTTCCACCGCCGTTCGAGGCAAGACGAACTTCCTGCGAAATCGTCTTCGTGGTCTGCGGACCGAAGTCGTGCAGCTGTGCGAAAGCATTGCCGACGTAAGGCGCGGCCTGATCGATCCAGTCGCCCTCGCGAATCTCGGTGGCATCCCAAGTGCGGTAGGCCGTGATCGTCGTAAAGGTCGAATCACCCGCTTCGAAGTCGCCTTGCAAAGAAACGCCCCACGCTTCTTCCGTCGAACGCATCTGCAAATCCTGCTTCACTTGACGGGTGTCGTCACCGAGGAAAGTCACACCACGATACAGTGTCGAGTAGGCGTTCGCGTTTGCACCCGTCGGCGCTAGGCCGATCACTTCGACGCAGCAGTTGTCGTCGGACTTGCGGTAGTCGCCGATGAGCGTCCACAGGCTCGAGCCCGCATCGAGTTCCCACATCGTACGCAGGCCGCGACGGTCGTAACCGTTCAGGGCTCCTCCGGCGGCAGTGGTCGAGACATTCTCGATGTAGCCGTCGAACTCGCCGAACGTCATCGTGGTACGCGAGCGGATGCTGTCGGAAACGGGCAGATCGATGGCACCCTTCACGCGAACTTCGTTGTCCTCGAACCAGCTCACATCGACGTAACCGCCCATCTCACTTCCCGGACGCTTGGAGACGATGTTGACGACGCCAGCAGAGGCGTTCTTTCCAAAGAGCGTGCCCTGCGGGCCGCGCAGCACTTCGACGCGCTCGATGTCGTATAGATCGCCAAACGCTTCACCGGCGGACGAAAGCACTACGCCGTCGACAACCGTGGCAACGCTCGGCTGCGCAGCGATCGCGAAGTTGATGGTGCCCACACCGCGCAGGAACAGCGACTGGTTCAGGGAGGTGTTGGTCTTACGTAGGTTCAGCGATGGTACGAGGGTACGCAGCGCCTCGATATTGAAGCCTCCGGTGGACTCTGCGAGCGCTCCGCTCACGACCGAGACGGCGATCGGCACGTCCTGCAGGCGCTGCTCGCGCTTCTGCGCAGTGACGACGATTTCATCCAGGCGACCCTCGCCGGATGAATCCTGTCCCATGGCAGTCAGCGGGATGGTGGCAGCACACAGGGCAGCCACGGCTCTGGTGACGACTTTCCTGAACGACATCGTTGAGTCCCCTATCGGTTGTTTCGGCGCCACATTCTAGACGCCATAATGCAAACTGACGCTAACAAAGATTTTTATGTCTTACAACCCTTATATAAGACACCGGACTTTAGATTCACCCAACGCCGCTGCGGCATCCGCGCAACACGTCAGACCCGAGGATCTGGGCTCCCACGGCGGATGAAGGCCGCGATGCGCTCGAGCGGTAACCTCAACTCGTACACCCTGCCTCCCGCGATCGGCTCGCCGTCATCGAGCCACCGCCAGTCTCCTTGCGGCATATAGACCGTGACCCGACCCTCGGCATTTAGCACAGGAGCGATGAGCACATCATCACCGAACATGAACTGATCCTCGAAAGCCCAAGCTGCGCGGTCGTTCGGAAAGGCGAGCACCATCGGGCGCTGCACTGGCAACCCGGACTGCGCCGACTGGCGGACGACGGTTCGCAGGTATGGCAACAGACGCTCGCGCAGTTCGAGCGCTGCGTTGGCAAGACGCTCGGCCTCGGCGCCATAGCTCCAAGGCTCCCGTCGACCGATTCCGTGGAGACGAAGGTGTGCCGAGAAGACGGCGGCCTGCAACCAGCGTACGTAGAGCACCGGATCACGCTGATCACCATAAAAGCCGCCGACATCAGTCGCGTAGAACGGCGCTCCCGTGAGCCCCCAAGAGAGACCGCTGCGCAGATTACCCGCGAGACCACCCCAATCCGCCTGCGGATCACCGCCCCACTGGGACGGGTAGCGTTGCGAGCTCGACCATCCCGCACGGCTGAAGAGGAACGGGCCGTTACGCGAGAATTTCTCTGCTGCCTCATAAACACAGCGGTTGTAGAGCAGTGCGTAGATGTTGTGCAGCGTGTCGCCTTGAGAACCATCACTCGCCAGCATGTGATGTTCGATCTGCTCGCCAAAATCGGCCTTGATCATATCGACGCCGAGGTCGAACAGCGCACGATGCTGATCGCGCCAGAAGGCATAAGCCTGCGGATGCGTGAAATCCAGCAGCCCCGACTCCGGCAACTGAGTGAGCACAGCTCCGAAGGGCTCCGGATCCCAAGCGTAGCGATAAGCCTCACCGGTGCGTGCGTCTCGAATCAACCAACCTTTGGAGGCGAGCTCCGCGAAGAGCGGATTTTTGATCGAGATGAGCGGGTATTCCCATACACAGATCCTAAAGCCCATCGCTTTCAGCGCATCGATGGTCGGCTTAGGATCGGGGTAGCGCTTCGGACACCACTCGAACGCGAAGCGAGTATCCGTATCCTGCCAAGCGCGCCCATCGAACGTGATGACCTCGCACGGCATTCCACGACTGCGCACTTCGCGGGCCACGGCGAGGATCTCCGCCGAGTCTTTGTAGTAGGCACGTGAGAGGATGATGCCGAGACTCCAGTCCGGAGGCACCGGAGCGCGACCGGTGAGCTCGGTGTAACGGGCGATCTGCGCCGCACCATTCATCCCCGTGAAAACGAAAATATCGAGCGCGTCATCCTCGAGTACAAGTGCGTAGGCGCGTTGCGACCAAGGCCCATAACCCACACCATGGGTCACAGGCGCTGGGGTGTGCACGAAGATCCCCCAGCCATCCGGACTCCAAGCAAAGGGGACGTTCTTGTAACTCCACTCCGCATTGAGTCCGAGGGCATCGTGATTGAACGAGCGCAGCAGTTGACCGCGTTTATCGAGACGTCCTGATTTTTCCCCTAGCCCGTAAACTGCCGTTGCCGCACCGAGCTCGAAGGTAAAGAGCCAGCGACCGTCATGCCGGGCGAGCGGCGGCAGACGAAAACGACGGACGAAATGTCCATCGGAGGATGAGCCCTGAACGAACGCCCCGCCATGACGCAACTCGAAACTGAAAGGATCGTGGCCGATCGTCAACTCAAGTTGCATACCGGCAGCAGTTTTCGCCGAGAGAAGCGTGCTTGTCGCACCCGTCGCTGCATCCGTAGTCACGCGGACGGAGGACTCCAGCGGACTCGTAGATCCGCAAAGAATTCCATAATCCTTGACGTCGGACTCGCTACGAATCCTCAAACCGAACTCGTGGAGCGAGACTCGCAACTCACCGAGTGTCGTCGGTACGTGCAACACGTGCGCACGAAGCGACGGCGCTGCGGCGACACGCGCAGGTGCGATTCGCCCCCAATTCGGGATCGACGGACCAAATGGCGAGGAAGATGTCATCGCAGGGCGTGCTTCGTCAGGCGAGCTCGAGCACCGGAATATCCCAACGAGCGGCGAGCGCCCGAAGAGCAGCGCGATGCTCGCCATATGCAAGAGCGAAATGATGCTCCAGTGCCTCACCGAGGATGCGCGAACTGACTTCCCCTGCGGGGCGATCGAAACGGATGGTTCCCGAGCAGCCGGTGAAGGCCATCGGCTTACGCAACACCTCAGCACCAGCAATCACGAGCTTAAGTGCGTTACGCGAACGCGAGAGGCGTGCGAGCGTAATGCGGCCCGGCTTTATCGGAAACTGATGCAGCAACGGCATCCGTCGATTCGTATGGATCGTAGCCTCCGGCTTGAACTCCGGATCGCACATCGAGATCGGCGCGAGTCCGCAGTGCCACATGACCGCGGTATCGTCAGCGGAGGTGATATCGACGAGATCGGCCATCCACGCCGGCTCGCCGGCGAGCTCCTGCAGCATCAGCTGCGTGAAGGAGCCATTGACATCTGCCTCACAAGCCGAAGGAACCTTTTTCTGGTTCATCATCGCCATCGGGCCACAGGCCGCACAACCGTACTCGGTGAACATCTCCGGCCAGCAGCGCACTGCAAGTCCTCGCGCCCCCGTATCGCGCTGCACATCCTCGAGTGCACAGAACACACGGAACGAGCGGTCGAGTTGTGCCTGATCGACTTCGCCGAGACCGGCGACCTGTGCCTCGGCGGTGTGCTTCACGTTTTCGACGCGATCGGCTGCCGTGGCGCGGGCACGATCGAACAAGTCGTTGAGCGTGATGTGTCCTACCTTGATATTCGCAAGACGCGTGAGCAGCTCTGCGTCGTATTCACAGGTATCGAACCCATCCGGATGGCGGCCGACGACCGTGATTCGCGAATCAGCGAGGGCACCGATCACCCGGTCCGCCTCCTGCTCCGTAACACTTCGTCCCTGTACCTCAGCGCCGACTTTTCGTGCCCCGCTCGCGGGTAGCGAATAAGGCCGGGCGAGTGCCCGCAAACTGTCGCCGAGACCAGCAACATCAGGGTCGGCATAGAGCGAGCCATGCGCCACTCCGGCACGACCGAGCGCGTGGGCGGCGAGGTTCAGGCCGCAATAGGCATTGAGTCGCAGTCGGCCGCCCATGCGCGGCTCAGGAACGGCCCAGATGGCGATCGGCGAAGTGGCCTCACGAGCGAGCTTCACCGTCATCGTGGCGTCGGTGAAGGTCACCTGCAATATCAGCAGTAGATCTATGGGCCCCGCCGCAGCGATCTGCGCGACCGCATGCTCGGCGGCATTGCGATCGAACAACAGTTCGCGCGGACCGACCGTTCGGATGCCCGCTGCTTCAAGGGCGGCAAACGCGCGATTCTTCATGTCCTCGGCGAACGGAACGTCGAACGTGGGCCGCGCCAATGCGGCAACGCCGTAGGTCAACATGAATCAGCCTCCAAATCCTTGATAGACGTGACGAAAACGAGCATCCGCCGGTTCGACCCGGGCGCCTCCCTCGCCGAAGCAAGGATGCGTGTGCCAGGGCTGCGCTGAGCGATCGGTCAAAGTATTGAGCGAACGCATGTAATCGACCGCCTCACCGCGCAGTTCCCGACGGATGGCATCCCAATCGGGGAAGTGCTGAAACGCCTTCAGCCAGATTGCGCGACCCGCGAGATAGCCGGATGCACCGGCGCGGTACGCGTGACTTAGTACGCGGCTGAACTCCTCCATGCCGGCGCCCGCCGATAGCATGACCCACGGTCGACCCGCCGCTTTGCCGATCTCGTCGAACCAGTCCTGGGCATCTTCCCAGCCCGGCGCACCAACCCCCGGCACATCCGCCGCAGCGAGGGGACTTTCTAGTTTGAACAGATCGACACCGAACTTCGGATCGGCAAAGGTCCGTACGCTCTCGAGTACGAGCTTCGGGTGCTTGCTCTTCATCTCGACGTAGTCACCGGTTTGCTCCGCATCTGCCGAGAGCGGATACACCAACAATTCGAAGACGAACGGAATATCGTAGCGCGCGCAGGCCTCACCGATTCGTTGCGTGAAATCCTGCTGCGCACGACATACCTCTTGAGCTGCATCAGGGCGGTACCAAGTGAGCACCTTCACCGCATCGCCACCGACTCGTTTGATTTTCTCCACGGACCAATCGTCGATCTCGGAGGAGAGACGCCCGCCCGGAGTCTCGCGGAAGATCGAGTCCTCGAGAGTCACGATGAGCCCGCGCGAGGCAGCGAGTTTGGTCACGCCACGAGGATAGGCATAGTGCGGATCGAGCAGCATCGCAGATGACTCGCCCTGCAACTCCTCTATCAGCATTTCTTTGAATCCTGCGACATCCTCCCAAGGCGCCTCCGGCGTTCCCCGTTTTGCCTTGATGGGGTTTTTGATCGGGGGTCGTTGGTCAACCGCGGTCATCTTGAAGCGTCCGGCGCCATCGGCCATTCGTCGCATACCCCAATATTTTCCGGCTGACAATTTCATTTCGTCTCCAACAAAGAATCCCGCTCAGCGCGCGTCGGCGCACCTGAACGCCCGCCCGGACGCGTCACTTTGACTGCAGCGGCAGCCGAGGCTGCACGTACAGCCGAAATTTCGTCGTTGCCCTCTGCCATGGCAAGCGCGAAAGCGCCGTGCCACACATCACCGGCACCCAGCGTATCGACGGGAGTCACGCGGAACGCCGGGATTCGCGAAACGGAAGGCATCGCTGATGCGTCCCGTAGAGACGTTCGGCCATCTACGACCAGTACGCCATCACCCCCCAAGGTGACGCAACACCAGCGTTGCTCGCGTCCAGCAACCTCGATCAGGGCCTGCTCGATCTCCGACGCACGAGTACCGCAACCCGAAAAATCCCGCAGTCCGGCGAGCGAGAAGGCGATGTGCGATGCCGAGCCGAGCAAGCGACCATCCTTCGGCACCGGCACATCGGCATCGAGTACGGCGGGCAGACCGCGCGAGCGCGCCGCTTCGAGTACCGAGGTCGCACCGTCAGGCCAGCGGGTGTCTGCGAGCACCGCATCGACACCACTCCAGACGATCTCACGCAAGAGCCACGCGGGATCGACAGGTATCGACGAGTCCGTATGATTGACGATCATCCGCTCGCCCATGTCGTCTACGAATACCGCCGAGAGCGAGGACTGATGGCCGGAAAAATTTTTCAGGTACCGGCAATCGACGCCGAGCGACACCAATTCGGCGCGAATTGCCTGCGCGACCGAGTCATCGCCGATGCGCGCCGCAAGCTGCGCTACGCCGCCCAGTCGAACGATGGTGACGGCCGCTGTCGCAGCAGGTCCGCCACCGACCGTCAGAAACCCGCTCGCACGATATTTTTCTGCGCTGCGCGGCAGCTGCGGCGTGCGGAAAACGAAGTCCTGCACGGCGTGACCGACGCAGAGGACCTGCTTCATGTGAAGGTGACGTCGTAGACTAATGTGCTCGTATCGCAGCGACTGATACGCCACTCGACACGTTTACCATTGACCGAATACGCAACCCGCTCGACCTGTAGTAATGGCGTGCCGATCGGCACACCCAATCGTCGCGAGTCTTCTTTTCGCGCGACGTCAGCACGAAGTTTTTCATGGGTCGAGACGATGTTCACGGCATAGGCACGCTGGTAGAGCGCATAAAGCGCGTTCGGCAGCGGCGAGTGCGAATCGAGATTCGGGAAATACTGTTCGGGCAGCACGATACGCTCGAGTGCGACCGGATGCTCATCGACGAATCGTGTTCTAACTATCTCGAAGACCTCGGCGGTGTCGGGAAGTTCGAGCGCCTTCGCTTCGTACGACTTGATTCGGCGGCGCTTGACGAGCTCATCACCGCTCGTCGGCACTGCACGCTGACCGTCAGGACGCGAAAGACGGAAGAATCGAAACAACGAGCGCTCTTGGGTGAGTTCGGCGACGTAGGTACCTTTGCCCTGACGACGGTCGATCACCTTGTCGAGGGCGAGCGCATCGAGCGCCTTGCGCACCGTGCCCTGACTGACGCCGAGCTGTGCCGCCAGGGCCTGCTCGCTCGGCAGGGCTTCCCCAGGCTTCCATTCGCCATCGGCGATGCGCTTCACGAGGGTCTCGTAAACCTGGCTGTAAAGCGGGCGGTACTGCGGAGCGCTGTCCATCTTCGGTGAGTCCTCCGACGCGGCCCGAAATGGGAGCCCGGTGCTTGCAGCCACAGGTGTCATGTGTTTTAGTATCTTATATAAGACTTGCAGTCCGCAAGCGAACCCTAGGAGTCGAGGAGTGAGCGTTCCACAACTGCTCGTGCACGATCGCAAAGACAACGTCGGCGTGGTCGTAGTTGAGAATCTTAAAGCTGGCACTGACATGCTCTGCGTCGTCACGGAGGACAACTCCGATTTCCATCTGACCTCCAAGCACGATGTGCCGATCGGGCACAAAGTCGCTCTGGTCGACCTGAAGGTCGGCGACACCGTGACCAAGTACGGACAGGACATCGGCCGCATCGTCACGCCAGTCGCCCGCGGCGAACACGTCCACGTCCACAACCTGAAGACCAAGCGCTGGTAGGAAAACGCCGATGACTCACGCAAAAAGAAAGATCTGGGCTTACCGCCGCGAGAATGGCCGCGTAGGTGTTCGCAATTACGTTGCGATCCTCCCGGTCGATGACATCTCGAACGCAGCCTGCGAAGCCGTCGCCAACAACATCAAGGGCACGATCGCCCTACCCCACGCCTACGGTCGTCTGCAGTTCGGTGCAGATCTCGATCTGCATTTCCGCACGATGATCGGCACGGGCTCGAACCCGAACGTGGCAGCCTGTATCGTCATCGGCATCGAGCCGGGCTGGACGCAACGTATCGTCGACGGCATTGCCAAGACGGGCAAGCCCGTTGCCGGCTTCTGGATCGAGGGTAACGGCGATATCGCCACCGTCGCAGCTGCCTCACGCAAGGCCAAAGAATTCGTTCATCAAACTTCCGGCCAAGTGCGTGTGGAGTGCGACATTTCCGAACTTTGGGTGGCAGCAAAATGCGGTGAGAGCGACACCACCACGGGTCTCGCCTCCTGTCCCACCGTCGGCAACATGTACGACAAACTGATCCCGGCGGGTCTCTACGGCTGCTTCGGCGAAACGTCCGAGCTCACCGGCGCCGAGCACCTCGCGGCAGCGCGCGCAGCCACGCCGGAGGTTCGTGAGAAATTCATGAAAACTTGGCAGGCCTATCAGGATGACGTCATCGAGGCTCACAAGACCTCAGATCTCTCCGAAAGCCAGCCCACCAAAGGCAATATCGCCGGTGGACTGACGACTATCGAAGAAAAGGCGTTGGGCAACCTCGAGAAGATCGGCAAGAAAGTGAAGTTCATCGATGTGCTTGAGCCCGCGGAGGCGCCGGCGCGCGGCTCGGGTCTCTATTTCATGGACACCTCTTCGGCAGCGGCCGAGTGCTGCACGCTGCAAGCGGCGGCGGGATACGTGGTCCACATCTTCCCGACGGGCCAGGGCAACGTAATCGGCAATCCGATCATGCCGGTCATTAAGGTGACGGGTAATCCACGTACCGTGCGACTGATGCCCGAGCACATCGACGTCGACGTTTCCGGTGTGGTGCGTCGCGAGATGACGATCGATCAGGCCGGTGATGCACTCATAGACTGTATCGCCCACACGGCGAATGGACGGCTCACGGCCGCCGAAGCACTCGGCCACGTCGAATTCGTCATGACCAAGCTGTACCGGAGCGCCTGATCCGACGCTATTGCGTCGGACCTGCCGCTCTTTGCATTCGGGGAACACCATGTCCGCGTCGATCCGCCTCACTCTGGCGGAGGCCGAAACGCTGGCCTTCGAGGCTTTACGAGCCAACGGCGCGTCCGAGGCTGCCGCAGGCGCCACAGCGCGAGCACTTACGGCTGCCGAGGCGGATGGGCAAGCGGCGCACGGTCTGAGCCGTGTGCCCGCTTACGCGATGCAAGTACGCTCGGGCAAGGTGCGCGGTGATGCCATACCCGCAGTATCAAACCCCGCACCCGCCGTCGTCCGGGTCGATGCAGGGCTCGGCTTTGCCTATCCGGCCATCGAAGCGGCGATCCATGCGCTCGCGCCGCTCGCGAAATCGCATGGCATCGCTGCAGCATCGATTCATCACTCGCATCACTTCGGACAAGTCGGTGCTCACGCCGAACGGTTGGCTGCGCAAGGACTCGTCGCGCTCATCTTCGGTAA
>Ga0129333_10003555_pt1 | contig 14600 bp, 21 predicted proteins | sample CPB6_08_DNA_FD_94474 | JGI IMG/M metagenome (GOLD analysis project Ga0129333, IMG submission 94474) | Freshwater to marine salinity gradient microbial communities from Chesapeake Bay, USA - CPBay_Sum_0.6_0.8_DNA | ecosystem: Environmental > Aquatic > Marine > Coastal | place: USA: Chesapeake...
CTCATGGGATTACCAATCGAGTGGGACGACTGCGCGCCTACGGTAACGCCATCGTCCCGCAAGTCGCGCAAGCCTTCATTGAAGCCTACCTATGAGTGAAAACACAGTGATGCCCGCCGCCAGCGGAGAAGTCTACTGGCGCGATCCTGCGGATGAACCGCCGCCTCGCGGGGTCAAGTTGCTGATCCTGACCAGCGGGGGCGTGGCTGTGTTTGGTGAATGGATGACGGACAGCAACTTCGTGGCGTGGTCGCCGCTGCCGAGGAAACGGAAATGAATTTGAGAGATGCAGCCCAGCAGGCGCTGGAGGCGTTATGGTTTGCGAACACGCAGGATTGGCATGGAAACGCAACGATTTGGAAAGCAATATCTACACTTCAATCCGCGCTGGAGCAGCCGGAGCAGCGTTGCGAATACATCCGCACGAGCGGCAACACACACTGGTGTGCATTGGGAGTGAAGAATGAGTCTCAGTGATCGCGTGCTATCGCTGCTGCAAGACGGCCCTATGACGACCGAGCAGATCCGACAAGGCCTGGGCGTGTCGCGCTCCACGACGAACAACGTGATCAAGCATCTGCGTGGCACTGCCAGGATCTGCATCGTCCGGTATGAGCGCACTGGGGTGAAGCCCGTCGCTTACTTTGGCCTGGGCAAGACGGACGCACCTCGACCGCTGCCGATCACGGCTGAAGAAAAGAATCGCCGACGCCGGGAAGCGAAAGCCCGCGAGCTGGCACGACTGGAGCACAAACCCATCATCCGCCGTGACATCGCAGCGAGCTGGATATGAGAGCCAAGTCTGTAACAGATGAGATCCGGTCTGACCTGCTCAACGCGCTGTCCGAGGTGCGCGGCTTGATCACGACCGAACATGAGGTCGCCTGGGCGCACATCGAAACCTTCTGCGCGATCGCCCTGCGAATCATCGCCAAGACCAACCCGAGCAAAGTCAGGGACGCAGCGATGGCCGAGGAGATTAAGGCTCGCATCGACGGTCGAGAGGTGCTGGAATGAGTCTCGCCTGCCCTGCGTGTGAGCACACAAGCTCGAAGGTGACAGAGACGCGCACAGGCCCGTATGGCTGGCCTCGTCGGCGTCGGCGCTGTGACAATTGCGCGATGCACTGGACTACAGTCGAGGTGCCCGAGTCGATCCTGACGATTGAGCCGCTTGTAACTGAGGCAGACGAGTGAGCGCCAAAATAAAACCCCGCTGGCTCGCACCAGCGGGGCAACCCATTACCACAAACCCTCGGGGAGAGCGACCGAGTGAGCGTATCCTATGATGAATCAGACGACAGTGCAACACCCCGCCTCCGTTGACGCCTACATCCGGCACGGTTGGAGTCTGGTGCCTATCCAGCCCGGCACCAAGGCTCCCCAGGGTGCCGGATGGAACCGTCCAGGCGCTCACCTGCGCTCCCAGGCCGACCTGCCACCGGGCTACGGCATTGGGTTAGCCCATGCGTACAGCGGCACGATGGCGCTTGACATTGACGACTGGGACGCCGCGGTCACGATGCTGGCCATGTTTGGCATTGATCTACCCGCGCTCTACGATGCGCCTGATGCTGTCGTGATCGACAGCAGCAACCCTGGTCACGGCAAGCTGCTTTACGCGATGCCCGGCGGCATGACGCGACCGAGCAGGAAGGTGACGGCAGGCGCGAGCACCATCTTCGAGTTGCGCTGCGCCACGGCCGAAAACCTCACGGTACAGGACGTTCTGCCGCCTAGCATCCACCCGGCGACGGGCCAGCCCTACCGCTGGGCTGGGCGCGGGCACTGGAGCCGCTTGCCGATGATCCCACCGGCGATTCTGGATCTCTGGAACGTCCTGAACGCCGAGGTGCCGATTGAGGCGACTGATCCGGTCACTGCGTCATGGGACGAGGTGAGAAGCGCAATCGAGGCGATCAATCCAGACTGTTCACGCGAGGACTGGATCACGGTCGGCATGGCCCTGCACCATGCGTCCGCGCATGAGGGGGATCCAGATCGGGGCTTTCCGATCTGGGACGCATGGTCGAAGCGATCCGAGACGAAGTACCCCGGCGAGCGGGCTATTCAGGCTCAGTGGCGATCGTTCAAGGCCGACAAGGGCGAGAAGGTCACTATCGCCAGCCTGTTCCACCTCGCACAGCAGGCGGGCTGGGTGCGGCCAGCGCCCGATGTGAAGCACCTGTTCAAGCCCATCCGAGAGATCACGGTCGCGCTCGATGGGGAGTTGACCTTCCAGCCGAGCGTGGATCCGGCATGGTTCCCAAAGGTGCTGGCCGATCGGGCGCTTGAGGTGTCGCGCACGGTCGGCTGCGACCCCATCGTGCCGCTGTGGTCGGGCATGGCGGCAGTCTGTGGGGCGGTCACCGCGCAGAGCCGACTCGAACTGATGCGCGGCTATCAGGTGCCGCCCATTCTCTGGCTGATGACGATCGGGTCGCCAGCCGATAAGAAAACACCAGGCTCATCCCCGATGGTCGAGCCGCTGCACGCGCTAGAGGACGAGGATACACCCCACTGGCGCAAGCGGCTGCTGGAGTGGGAGGGAAGGGAAGCGCTCTACACGGCGCAGAAGAAGGACTTCCTTGAGGCTGCATCGACTGGTATCGGCACCATGGCGGGGGCCATGCCGCATGTTGATGATCTACCACCGCAGCCGCAGAGGCTGAAGATCAAGGTATCCGATATCACCAGTCAGAAGCTCGTCCGATACTGCGCCGATCGACCGAGGGGGCTGCTGTGCTACCTCGATGAGATGGCAGGCTGGGCGAAGAAGATGAACGATCGCAATACCACCGAGGATCGTTCCGCCTGGGTGCAGGCATACGAGGGGAGGCGGTATGAGTACGATCGGGTCGGCGGTGGATCCGTCGTGGCCGATGTGTTTGCTGTCTCGGTCTACGGCAACATCCAGCCCCAAGTTTATAAGGACTGCTCTACCAGCCTGTCATCCGATGGACTGCTTCAGCGCTTCATACCGGGGCTGCTGGACACCAAGCTCACCAAGCGAGGGGATCCGTTAGACAGTACCGTGCTCTCGGATCAGTGGGAGCATACGATCAGACTGATCTACGCACTACCGGAGCAGGTCTATACCCTGTCGGATGAGGCGTATACGGTCTTTCGGGATTTTCAATTGTGGTTCGAGCGAACGAAGCAAGACGAGGCTGTGCTAGAGGCGGACATGCGCTTTATGACGGGCCTGGGCAAGCTTGAGGGGACTACCGCTCGCATCGCGCTCGTCTTTCATCTGATCGAGTCACCGTTTAGCACCACGGTGCAGGCGGACACCATGCGCCGGGCCATCACCATGACGAGGCGCTACATCCTACCGGCCCTGCGCTATCTGGCCAGCGGCAAGGGTGAATCGTTTACCAAGTGGGTCACGAACTGGATCCTGTACCACGCCGATGTGCGATCGGCCGTCAGTCTGTCCGATATCAAGCGAGCCGCCAGGAGGCAACTGGAAGGCGTCAGTAACCCATGGCTTCAGGATCGGATGGTTCTGGACGCAATGGGGGAACTAGAGGACGCCGGATGGACTGCGCGAACTGATGACGGATCGAAAGAGCACCTGCATATCGCAACCTGGGCGATCAATCCCGAGGTGATGTCGCTCGACAAAAAGCGCGTTCGAGTGATCATCGCCCGTCAGCGACAGGAAGATGAGCGGCGCAGGCTTGCCGGTTTGCCGCGCAAACTGATTCGAGGGTATGAGGAGTGGATGGAGCCTGATCTGCGGGCTGATGATCGGCCCCTATGGGACTGGCAGGATACCGGCACGGAATGAACAAACGGCCCGCTGAGGGCCGTTTTGTTTACCTGAGTGCTTTCTGCACTATCGGATCATTTAACAGTGCGAACATGCGCGCGCGGTGCTTTTCTTGTTGTTTGTCTCGATACTGACGAAACAACAAAACGCACTCGTGCAATGTTTTTGCAGTAAACAACGGTTCAAGCGCCATTGGCCTACGCGCCTGCCATCGTGACCCGGTAGGGCAATGGAAATGGACGATATCATCAGGCCCGAGAACCGCGACCCATCTGTCGCTCTTTGGTCGGTAGACTAATTCAATGCCATGAATGATCACGGGCGTCCCCTGTGGTCAAGTGCCGCGCGGCGCAGGGTTTCCATTTCATCTTCCCATTCATCGTCGGGCGGCAGGGGATAAAATTTATCTGCGTCAGCATACGCTGCACTTAGTGCGTCAATTTCGGACATAAACGCGAGTTTTTCAGCGTCAGTCATATTGTCACGGTATTTCATACAATCTCCAATGGGTTACAAAGTGAGAGTTTAACGGGGCACAAACTGATCGTGTAGCGCAGGCGATAGCGCCTCGACTGTGCCCAGCACGGCGAGCAGGCGATCGGCGACTGCTGGGGGCTTGCGTTGACCACCTTTCCAATTGCGCCATGTAGTGATTTTGACCCCGAGATATTCAGCCATTCGATGATCATCGAGCGCGAGCCTGGCCTGCGTGGCCAATAGGTTGTCTTTTGTGTCCATGGGTTACTCTTGATCTAGGAATGGAAACGCCTGCGCCAATTCATCCAAGGTCAAGGCGTGGGCCTTCCAATCGTGAGAATGAATGTCGTTCTGTTGCATGGCTTGCATGGCCCCCATAAGGTCAGCGAAAGCGCACCGGATGGCGTCAATTTGATTCTGGTTCATTTCTTATCTCCGATCAATGAGTGTGAGGATGAGCGCGACTACCGCGCTCACAAGTAAGGCAAGGATCATGTGATGATCCCGGCCAGCATCAGGACGATCAGCGCGAGCCAAGCCACGATGCTTGACGCGAATACCAGCCTATCCATGCGCCGGTGGTAGTGGGACTCAAGGGGCAGATGGCCAGTGAGCGGACGGTAGGCGCTGTATGAGCCGGATGGCCCCCTGCGAGTGAGGCGCGAGGGTTGGTAGGCTTGTCCGATCTTGATCTTGCTCATGATTGCACCTCAAAAAATGGCCCAGAAAACTCAAGACGAGACTCGTCTTCGAACGTGAAAACAGTAGTTTCGTTCTGCCAGTCTTGATCGACCGACACGGCGAGAGTCTCGGCGAGCGCGAGCGCGGCGAGTGATGTGTCGCATGTTGTTTTGATTGCGTGAGCGGTTTTCATGCTTTCTCTCCTGCGCGGATTGCGCGCATACGGTCTGCGACAAGTTTACGAACACGCACGCTTGCGGGCGTGCGATAGGCTGGCAAGAGCCTTAGAAGCATGATCGGATGGCCTACAGGCGAGGCAATGTCGCCTCCTGCCATGCCGAGCATTTCACGATAAAGGTCGAAAGTTTTAACCTGCGCTCTAAATACTGCGGTGTCCATGCTGCGCTCCTTATGCGTATGCAGTCCAATGGTCGGAACCGTACACGGGCGCACCCAGTACGGTAGCAGCCGGTTTGAGCCTGTAGGCTGATGCGAAAGAGTAGATCGACACGCTAGGCTCACCGCCGGCCATGCTAACGCGCTTTCGCATAGGCTCGCCAATGTACTCACCGCGCATAGGTACGCACTTCCCTTGCATAAATTCCGTCTCCTCTCGTTCTTGCGCGACTGCGCGTATTTCGATCATGGCGCCGTGCACAGCCGTGCACTCGAAATAATCGATATTGGTCTGATCGTAGCCCCACGAACACCGGAACAAATCGCCAACCTTTACATCATGGGGCGCTTTGCGCTGGGCTGCGCGCTTCTCCTTAGACTCTTGCCACGCCATGTAGCCGGACAGACTTTCCGAGATCTTCTGATGCAAGCGCTCCATCGATTGAAACTGAAAGTGCCAATCGGGCTTGCTGCGCTTGCCTCCGAAGGCAATCGCCACGATGCGCGGGTCAGTCTTACCCCAGACTTCAAAACCAAAGCGCTCGTCTTTGGCGATCAGGCTGTAGCCGGTCGGAATGTAACGGTTCATGGTCAGGCTCTCCTATTAGACGAAATGCTTTGCGTAGGCACGATCGGCACGATCGGCAGCAGACTCAAGAATTTTGGCGAGCTCAGTCCAGACGCGACCCGCGCCGTCGTCTTGCCATGTAGACGCAAGATCAGACGCAGACTGATTGAAGGCATCTGCTGCATTACGCAGGACGCGCGAGACTTGATCGGGCGACATTACGTTAAGGTCAAGGTTCTTCATGTCTTGCACTCCAGGTTGCGCGCCCCGTAGGGCGCGGGGTTTTGTTAGATGATGAATTCAGGGTGATTGATCAGGCCCCATCCGCTCGAACCGGCCAGCTCCATCAGCGCTGCGCGGCTCTTGTTAGTGCGGGCTGCGCGGATCAGTGCGGACAGTGCGCGGGCGGCTGTATCGGTCATGCCAACGATGATGTACTTGCGGATCATCTCGACTTCACGCTGTTCGGATTTGTTCATGGTTCAGGCTCTCCAGGTTGCGCGTTGCGATGTGCAACGCATGAGTCACATATTAGCAATGGGTTTGTCGTGCGTCAATGGGTTTATGTGTCGAAAGTGTAACAATGCGTCAATGGGTTCTGACGAGTGGGGGTGTGACAATGTGACAGGAAAGGGGGGGGGTGAAAGTAGGGGCTACGTCAATGGGTTTAGGGTAAAAAAATGTGAAACGTAAAGACGATTTGTCACACCCCCTCGCATAAACCCATTGTGATCGATCAATGGGTTCAAAATGCGTCAATGGGTTGTCCCTGTGCGTCAATGGGTTCACCCCTCGTCACTCATTGGGTTCTGTGCATCATTGGGTTCTGTGCATCATTGGGTTCGGCAAGCCCCGTGTATCAATGGGTTCTGATGCGTCAATGGGTTCGGCAAGCCCCATGCGTCAATGGGTTCGGGGTGCGCGGGCGCATGGTGCAGGGGGTGGGGGCTGGGGGCACCCATCGACCCAGGCTGCGGCAGGGTTCAAAAACGCACCCCACGCACCAAATTTTTTATAAAACCAGAAAAACAGGAAACCCATTGACAAATTTTTTATAAAACCAGAAAAACAGGAAACCCATTGACGTATAAACCTAGAAACCACTATCCAGCCCTAGACCAACTGTCACACCCTCGACCTACCCCTCGTCATTTCGTCCAACTCGCTATACACTCGCGCAATGGAGCAGACCACACCAACGGCAATCGCTCGGCCACTCGACATCCCCGACTGGTTGACGCCCTCACTCGCGCCCACGCACGAGCACCCATCGCCTGCACTCGTACCTGAGTCCGCTAAGGAGCGCCGTGCGCTCACTCGTGAACTCATGCTGACTCAGTTTGAGTCCATGTTTGAGCGTGTCCTGACCGAGATCACCAGAGGGCAGACCCTCAAGTCGATCATCCTCAACGACGCCCGTAACCTTGACTACGATGCCTTCTGGCGCTGGATCAAGAAGGATCCTCGGCGCATGGAGCGCTACAAGGAGGCGAAGGAACTTCGCACGGAGTGGTGGGCTGGGCGCATGATCGAGATTGCTGAGGGCAGCGACACAGCCGAGGACGTACAGCGATCCAAGTTGCAAATCGACACTTATAAGTGGCTCATGCAGGCTGACAATCGCAAGACATACGGCGAGTCGCGCCAGGTGGAGTTGTCTACATCCATTTCGATCACCGCAGCGCTGGAGCAGGCTAACGCTCGCATGTTAAACGTGATCGACATGGTTGAGAATGACGAGTCGTAATGCAAAAGCCGATCTATTCGTCCGATGATGAGCAGATGCTCATGGCGCAGTTGTGGTCGCCGCAGATCAAGGATGACCCCGAGGCGTTCGTCATGTTCGTGTTCCCGTGGGGGCAAAAGCACACACCCCTCGAACACTTCAAAGGACCGCGCAAGTGGCAGCGCGAGGTGCTGCGTTCGATCACAGCCCACATTCGCGCTAACAAGGGCAAGCCACTCGATATGCACGCGCTGCGCCAAGCGGTCGCCTCGGGGCGTGGCATCGGCAAATCGGCACTCGTCAGTTGGCTCATCCTGTGGATGCTGTCTACCCGGCTGGGGTCCAGCGTCATCGTCAGCGCCAACAGTGAAAACCAGTTGCGAACGGTCACTTGGGGCGAGTTGACCAAGTGGGCCACGATGGCAATGAACGCCCACTGGTGGGAGCCGAGCGCCACGAAGCTCACGCCCGCAGCGTGGCTCACCACTCTTGTCGAGCGCGACCTCAAGAAAGGCACACGCTACTGGGGCGCTGAGGGCAAGCTGTGGTCCGAGGAGAACCCGGACGCCTATGCCGGAGTGCACAATCACGACGGCATGATGGTCATCTTCGACGAGGCCAGCGGCATCCCGGACAGCATCTGGTCAGTGGCGGCGGGGTTCTTCACTGAGCCGATCCTCGACCGGTACTGGTTTGCGTTCAGTAACCCTCGACGCAACACCGGCTACTTCTATGAGTGCTTCCACGGCAAGCGGGACTTCTGGCAGACTCGTCAGATCGACAGCCGCACGGTCGAGGGCACCGACAAGTCGATCTATCAGCAGATCATCGACGAGCACGGTGAGGACTCAATGGCCGCTCGCATCGAGGTGTATGGCGAGTTCCCGCTGGCCACCGACGGGCAGTTCATCACGCAGGCCGTTGTCACTGAGGCCATGGAGCGCTCGCGCTACAAGGACACCAGCGCACCGATCGTTGTCGGCGTAGACCCGGCGCGGGGTGGTGCTGACAGCACGGTCATCGCCGTGCGCCAGGGGCGGGACATCGTGGAGATCCGTCGCTACAAGGGCGACGACACCATGACGGTCGTCGGGCACGTTATCGAGGTGATCAGGGAGTACAACCCGGCGCTGACCGTCATCGACGAGGGCGGGCTGGGCTACGGGATCCTTGACAGACTCACCGAGCAGCGCTACAAGGTCAGGGGTGTGAACTTCGGATGGAAGTCCACTCGACCGATCATGTGGGGCAACCGGCGGGCTGAACTGTGGGGCGCACTCAAGGAGTGGCTCAAGACCGCCAGCGTCCCGGCGGACAAGCAGTTGCGCGATGACCTGCTCGGCCCCAGAGCCAAGCCTAACTCGGCAGGGGCGATCTTTCTGGAGTCCAAGAAGGAAATGAAGGCAAGAGGGTTAGCCTCGCCTGACGCAGCGGACGCAATTGCTGTTACATTCGCCTTTTCTGTCGGCGACGATTATGATTCGGTATCGTTCAATAGCCCCAAACCGCATATGTTCGCCATCCCGAGCGTGAATTTCTGGGGACAAAGGGTCTGAAATGCCGCGAATCTCAAACGCCGAGCGTATGAACAACGTCCACCAGGCGGCGTTGAGAGAGTTTGACAATATCCAGTCTGCGCTGCGCGACGAGCGGCTCCAGTGCCTGCAAGACCGTCGGTTTTGCTCAATTTCGGGCGCTCAGTGGGAAGGCCCGCTTTGGGACCAGTACGAGAACAAGCCTAAGTTTGAGATCAATAAGATTGCTCTGGCTGTTCAACGTATCCAGTCCGAGTACCGCAACAACCGCATCACGGTCGATTTCGTCAGCAAGGAAGGCGCTGAGTACGACAAACTGGCCGACATCTGCGACCAGTTATACCGCGCCGACGAACAGGACAGTTGTGCCGAGGAGGCGTATGACAACGCCTTCGAGGAGGCGGTCACGGGTGGCTTTGGCGCGTGGCGACTGCGTACCGAGTACGAGGACGAGGAAGATGATGAGGACGAGCGGCAACGCATCCGCATCGAGCCGATCTTTGACGCAGACTCGTCGGTCTTTTTTGACCTGAACGCCAAACGGCAGGACAAGTCTGACGCCAAGTGCTGCTACGTCCTGTCGTCCATGACCCGTGAGTCATACGTCGAGGAGTACAACGACGACCCGACCACCTGGCCGAAGATCATCCATCAGTACGAGTTTGACTGGATGACGCCCGATGTGGTGTTCATCGCCGAGTACTACAAGGTTGAGGAAGTCAGCGAGACGGTTCGCATTTTTCGTACCCTCGACGGTTCCGAGGAGCGGTACAGCGAAGCGGACTTCGAGAACGATGAGACGCTTGAGGAGACTCTCGCGGCCATCGGCACAGTCGAGGTGCGCCAAAAGAAGGTCAAGCGCCGCAAGGTGCACAAGTACATTATGAGTGGTGGCAAGGTGCTTGAGGACTGCGGCTACATCGCGGGCAAGCACATCCCGATCATTCCGGTCTACGGCAAGCGCTGGTTCGTGGACAACGTGGAGCGGTGTTCTGGTCACGTTCGCATGGCCAAGGACGCCCAGCGCCTGAAGAACATGCAGTTGTCCAAGCTGGGCGAGATCTCCGCTTTGTCAAGCGTCGAAAAGCCCATTTTGACGCCTGAGCAAGTCGCCGGGCACCAGTTGATGTGGTCCGAGGACAACATCAAGAACTACCCGTACCTGCTGATCAACCCGATCACTTCGCCCGACGGCACGATGCAGGCTGGCCCGCCCGTGGGCTACACCAAGTCGCCCGCTGTGCCGCCCGCGCTTGCTGGCCTGCTCGCCATCACCGAGCAGGACATGAAGGACGTTCTGGGCAACCAGGAGCAGGGTGACAAGATCGTCAGCAACATCAGCGGTCGTGCGGTCGAGATGGTGCAGCAGCGCCTCGACATGCAGTCGTTCATCTACCTGAGCAATATGAGCAAGGCCATTCGCCGCTGTGGCGAGGTCTGGCTCTCGATGGGTAAAGACGTTTACGTCGAACCCAAGCGCAAAATGAAGGCCATTGGCGCTCAGGGCGAGGTGAACAGTATTGAGCTGATGAAGCCGGTCATTAATGACGACGGCGAGATGGAGTACGAGGGCGATCTGTCCGACGCTGAGTTCGACGTTACGGTCAACGTTGGTCCGTCGTTCCGCAGCCAGCGGGCCTCTATCGTCAGTTCGCTCACCAATCTGGTCGGTCTGACTCAGGATCCGCAGACTCAGGCGGTGTTGCAGTCCATGATCATTATGAATCTGGACGGCGAAGGGTTGACCGATGTGCGCGATTACTTCCGCAAGAAACTCGTCGAAATGGGCGTTCTCAAGCCCACCGATGAAGAACTTGAGGCTATGCAGGCTGCTGCTGCCAACGCACCACCTGACCCCAACGCCGTTTACTTGCAAGCCGCTGCTGACAAGGCTGTGGCGGAAGCCGAGAAGGCTCGGGCCACCGTGGTTAAGACCCTTGCCGATGCAGAGCTTACGCAGGCCAAGACCGTTGAAACCCTCGGCAAAGCCGAGCAGCAACTTGCCGGGGCTGGTCAGGCTGCACCGGCGCAACAGCCTCAGCAGCCCAGTAAAGAGGATCTGATGCTGCCCTTCGAGATTGAGCGCAAAGAACTTGAACTCGAAGGCTTGCGTGCGGATACGGCAATGAAAGTCGCCAAACTTGCCGAACTAGATGCCAAACTGAGCCAGACGCAGGAGGATCGTCAGATGAGCAATGTGCTGGCCGATGCGGTCGAGAACATGCAGCAGATGACGCAGAATTTGAACGAGATGGCCAAGAGTTTCCAAGAGTCGATGGATGCACTGTCCAAGAACAGCAAGGAAACAGCGGACAAGGCTATCGAAGCAATCAAACGGCCTAAGCGGATCATTCGTGAGAATGGCAAAATCGTAGGCATTGAAACGGAGTAATCATGGCCAATGCCATCTATCCTAAGTACAAACAGGCGTTGCTCGATGCAAGCGCCAACGTCGATCTAAACGATGGCACCGTGAAGGTGGCCCTGATCGACACAGGCGTCTATCCGTACACCAGCACTGACGAGTTCTACTCCAGCGTGTCTGGAGTCGTGGGAACCCCTCAGACCATCAACAACACGACCGTGACCAACGGCCTGTTTGACGGCGACGATGTGACATACACGGCAGTGACTGGCAACACGGCTGAGGCTTTGTTGATCTACATCGACACCGGCTCGGCGGCCACATCAAGGCTTGTGGCATGGATTGATACCAGCGTGACGGGCCTGCCTGTGACTCCCAACGGCGGTGATATCTCGATTACCTGGAACGCCAGCGGAATCTTCCAACTATGACGCCATCACAACTTCAGACGCTGCACGACTACATCGTTGCAACGCCAGCACTTAACAACATCCCAAACACGCCTGACGGGGCGTATGAAATCGCTGAGATTCTCAATACGCCGAGCAATCCAGGATGGAAGGCGATTAGTGTTGGGTCTGCAATGTTGTGGGCTGCTGAAGGCCCGCGAGTGCGAATCGGTCAGGCTGCGGTCGATCCTCAACAGCCCGAGGCGGTCAGAGCGTCTTGCCAGACGTTTCTGGACTTGATTGTGTCCGGCCCTGAGTCTTTGGTGCATACCGAAGAACCAGAGATCAAAGCACTGTTTGATAGTTGGCTTGCCGCTTCCGTCATCACGCAGGCCGAGCACAATCAGATTTATGGCGTGAATGGACTGGCGGCAACGCTGATCCCGCAGTCGATTGAGTTGGTCGGTCAGAGAGTCACCTACATCGACGTTCAAGAGGCGAGGGCACTGTAATGGCTACAACAACTGTCAATTACAGCAGCAATACCAGTATCACAATGGATCTGGCGAACCTTGGTTCGTCCACCACGTTTCTTGCCGGTCGTGAATCAAGCCAGATTGACAACACCAGCAACAAGTTTATGGATTGTCTGGTGAGCGGGACTGTGAGCGTTGGCACTACTCCAACCACTAACACGGTAATCGCGGTTTATGTATGGGGAGCGGAGACTTCTCTTGCTACGACTGCACTTGATGTGCTTGATGGAACCGACAGCGCTGAGACGTTGACTAACGCAGGTATTTTGAATGCTCTTCGTTTGGGCGCAACAGTGGCTGTGCCAGCCAACACCAGCGACGTGCAGTACATTGTCCTGCCGTTTTCGGTTGCCTCGCTGTTTGGTGGTGTGGTGCCAAAGTTCTGGGGCCTGTTCGTGTCTCACAACACGGGCGTCGCACTGCGAAACAACGCAGTGAACACTAACTCGTTTGAGTACGTCGGCATCAAGTACGACGTAGCCTGACGATGCTGATTCTGCCTCGCCGGTTTACTCGGCAGCCGCAGGGCAATGTCGAGATTGATTGGGGGAACCCAATCACTCGCAATCTTGTTTCTGCATTTCTTCCAAACCAGCGTTATCCATTTATCGATCTTGCCAGCAAGATCGTTGATAACGCAACAAGTCGATTATCTGTCAGGCAAGGCATCCTTGGCGTTGAAGCGTTTAACAATACTTCGACTAGTTGGTCGCTAGGTTTCACATCGGCAACACGATGGCAAAACCAGCCTCAAACCGCAAGTTATCCAGCGATCTCGGTTTTTACACTGTTCCAGCAGTTTGACACTACGTCAACTGGCGTAATCTGGGGTGGCGGATCTAACGTCACAACTTACGCCAGATTCGTCAAAGAAAATACTGGGGCAATCACTTTTGTCCCAAACTCCAGCACGGCTGGGGCAGGTATTACCACTCCGACTGCTCTCGACACGGATCGGCCATATGCTTTGGCCGGTATTAACTCATTTAACGACCGAGAGTTGTTTGTTGACGGTACCAGTGTAGCAAGTTCTAACTCTGCTATTACATATACAAACGCCGCAGTTCTTGCTGCTGGTGCGCCAACAGCCGCGCAACGAAACATTGGTTTGTTCTGTGGATATGTTTGGACGCGCCGTCTTACTGCGTCCGAAATTAAGAGCCTTACGGACAACCCTTGGCAGATCTTCCGGCCACGGCGGTTGGTCTTACCTGTTGAGGCGGGGGCGGCAACCCAGACGCTCACTCCGTCGCTGTACACGAACCAGCAGACTTTCTACGCGCCTACAGTTACACCCGGCACAGTCACGCTTCAGCCTGGGCTGTACACCAACACGCAGTCGTTCTACAGCCCGACAGTAACCGTTGGTACGGTCACGCTACTGCCTGACCTGTTCACCAACACGAACACGATTTATCCGCCGACGGTGTTGCAGGCTGGCCTGCAAACCCTGCTGCCGGATCTGTTTGTCAATCAGAACCAGTTCTTCCCCGCTACGATCGTAGGCGCTGGCGGCGGTGGGATGAGCAAGGGCTGGGAGGCCGAGCGCCGCCGCCTTGAGTTGTCCCTTGAGCAGCGGCAGGCCACTCAGACGCTTGCCAAGTCCAAGAACAAGGTTGCCAAGCGCGTCGCTAAACGCATCGAGCAGTACGTTGCTGCCGAGATCGACGCGCAGGCCGAGATTGAGCAAATCGCGCAACTTCAAGTTGAGATTGCAAAACTTGAGGCACTACACGATAATCGGAAACAATTCAACCAAGAGATGCGCGAGGCCGCGCAGATTTTGAAAGATTTTGTCCAGGATGAGCAGGACGCAATTACCCTGCTGATGCTGGTCGATGACTTCGACACGAGATGTGTCATTGAGGCAACCACCGGGCCTTTGAATCTGGTGAGTAGGATGGGGTCGCAATGAGCGAACAGGCAGTAGACGAGATTGTCATCGAGGAAGAAGCACCTGAAGAAGAAACCGTAGCCGAACAGTCGCAAGACGATGGTGAGGTTGAGCAACAGGAAGCTGACGACGAAGTGATTGTCTCAATCGGGGATGAGTCGCCTACTCCCCAAGAAGATCAGAACCGCGCTCCTGATTGGGTTCGTGAACTGAGAAAGCAACACCGGGAACTGCAAAAGCGTAACCGTGAACTTGAAGC
>Ga0129333_10003556_pt1 | contig 14598 bp, 26 predicted proteins | sample CPB6_08_DNA_FD_94474 | JGI IMG/M metagenome (GOLD analysis project Ga0129333, IMG submission 94474) | Freshwater to marine salinity gradient microbial communities from Chesapeake Bay, USA - CPBay_Sum_0.6_0.8_DNA | ecosystem: Environmental > Aquatic > Marine > Coastal | place: USA: Chesapeake...
AATAGCAAGATTTCTTAATTCTTGTGTTGTATCAACTCTCTTGATATTATAATCTACCGCATTGCACCATAGCAAGAATTGTTTTGTGTTCCACAAGTAATTTCTTCTGGTATTTAAAGAATTAACTCGCTTTGAAATATCCAAATATTGAGCGAATCCTTGAAGTAGTAACTTAATATCATTTTCTCCTTCAAAATCGGATTCTTGCATACCTTTAAATGACTTGGCTACATCTGGTAGTCTGGTGATGTCCCACTTATCAGGAGTATCGTCATTATTGATAGGAATAATTTCAAATTCATTTTTCATGCTATGTGTTTTTTATTAAATTTGCTTTCAAAACCAAATCATTTAGCCGTGTATTGGTCGCATAAGATTTACTGATATTTATCGGTAAAGTCATTTTTGAAGGAAGTCGAATGTTCGCTCCTTAAATTAAGCCCCCTTCAAAGGGGCTTTTTTTTAAATAAATTTTTGGTATTTTTGCATATAACTAAAAACTAAAGATATGTTGGACATCAAAAATCCTAACACATTCTTGGGAGGGCAAAACGTACACAACCTGATCATCATCGGGCTTCTCGGTTTCCTTGTTTACAAGAGTGTAAAAGGCTAATTTTCTAAGCCTGACAAAAAAGCCCTTTACAGGGCTTTTTTATTTACGCTTTTTTACTTTAGAAACATTAGTGGAAGTAATTTTTTTATCTTCCTTTTTAGCCTCAACATAGACTATTTTCTCGACTACTTTCTCTACTACCTTTTCGACTACTTTCGGAATCTCAACAATTTTAGTTTGCACTTTTGGTTTTATGTTTTCGGATAAATGATCAAATGCTTCATTGACTATCTTCTCAATTAGATTTGCATTTAAACCTAAAATTTCGTGGAAATCTTTTCCAGTATGATCTTTGGAGATTGAATTTAAAATATCTTGATAATTTGCCATGACATAATTTGTTAATGATAATTGTCAAAAATAAAAACTAAGCATTTGAAAAGCAAATAATTAAAACTCTTACTCGGTAGGAAGAAAACATTGAGATTGGGGAGTTATCTCAATGAGAACTCAATATCTCAACCTTTCAATTTCTCCTTTATTAGTTTCTTGCCGTATTCAACGAACATAGTGATTATTACATCTTCAGAGATGTTCTTGTCTGCCTTAATTACATCTACGCACCAATAGATATACTGTTCACTGGATGATTGTGTTTTTTTAGCCATAAACTATTCAAATAAATCTATCTGTTTTGTGTTGGATTTTCTCATTATTCCCATAGCTATTTCAAATATTGTTTTACCCGCTTCATAATCTACTAAATTACGAGCCATTTTATCAATGCGTTGTTCTCCTTTATATTTGTAAAAATCGTATTCGTGAAATTCGCACCATCTTTTAACTTCATCTTTGCCTTCCATAATTGATACTTTTCTTTCGTTCAAATCATAAGGTAAATTAAAGTTTGTCCAATATAAATGCCTACCACGTTTTCTTGCAGGAATTAAAGGATCATAATAAGGCACTACATTTTCAACACAATATTTACCATCAAACCAATTATCTAAAAAAACAATCTCTTCATAAAGCCTAAAATCAGGATAAGCAGGAGTAGTTGTTTCACGCCTTGCAAATCTGCTTTTGCTATGGCTTGGGCAGGGGGGTGAAGCCCAAATAAAATCAAACTCTTTATAATGTTCAAGTAAATACTGATGTGCATCTGCTACAATTACTTTATCGTTTGGGAATCTCGCCTGATACATAATTGCTAATTCAGGGTCAAGTTCTACGGCAGTAACCTCAAGACCTTCGCACACCTCATCCCATTTGTATCTATTGCCACCAAGACAGGCATAAAGGTTTAATACTTTCATTTGATCTATTTTTAATGATTAACTTGTTTTGCGACAATTAAACTTAGCGTAAATATACGCCTTTTGGTGAAATTGAAAATGAACCCCGAATCTTTTTTCCTTCCAGACCTCTATTTTACGCTAACAGTAATTGTCGCAAAACAGATATTGCTTCTTTCTGACATCCAATTACTTAGAAGATGATGGGTAATCTCTTTCCACCAATATTTCCGTATCCCATAAGATGCCCTTATGAATAACTTTTTTGTATTTCCTTCTCTCTTCTAATTTGCTTCGTGATGAACTGGCACTTTGTGAAATCATAGCTAATGCACATAAGACTCCTAAAATTATCGGAATGCAAAGCACAAGAAATAGGCTTAATTTGACTTTAGCTGAAATAGTTTTTCGCTCTTGAAACATTTCTTTTATTACTGAAAAATTCATGATTCGGCTATAAGGCTTGTTTGTTTAGTGATTTAATAAAGAATAATCAAAATTAGAGCCATCCCAACCATCGGCATCTATTATTTCATAGCCATATTCTTTTATCCACTCTACGGATGTTTTGCGTATTTCAATCATAATTTTGAATTTAGTTTACGATTTACTCCCTACCTATGTAATAAGGTGAGATAGGTCTGTATTTATAGCGCATATAAGCTAGTTAGGTGCAATAAAAAATAAATTTCCCACCGCACCCAACATTCTACAACATTTCACCATCACCTAAATCATCTGCTGCGTCTGATACATCTTCAGCAGCACTTTCAAGTAATGATTTTGTAGCATCGGCTTCTTCGCCTGTTACTACGTTTACTGCATCTTTTACGATTGCCACTGGTGTAAGTGCTGTTTTTACTACCGCACTAAACATTCCGCTTAAAAATCCCATTTTGTTTTGTATTTAAGTTATTGCCCACGCTAAATTTATTTTTTACAGACACCTAACAGCAGGTAGGCAAAATGCCGCTATGAGCCTGAGTGCTTCGATTTGAAATTTGTGGTAAGCGGCACTATCGCCTACCTGCAAAACGTTAGGCATTGGACATTCAAAAAATTATAAAATTTTACCAGATTGCTTCAACTTCAATTTTATTTTTCTTCGCTCCTCAAACAATAATCTAATTTGATTGCTTAAAAAGTTGAGCCTATCTACTTCTGTATTTTTGAAATTGTGTTTAGACAAAAATAATGTGTAAACTGCATTAAATTCCCGACGATAATTTTTATCAACTTGCATTAAATCGTGATGTTTCCGAAGAGAATAAATAACTGTTGTGTGATCTTTCTGAAATATATTTGCCAACTCAATCAATGACATAGTAGGTACAGCCTCTTTAATTAGTACCCAGACTATTCTTCTTTTTTTTACCATATCCTCACTTCTAATTATCGGTGAGGTAAGCATCATATCATTACCGTAATAATCATTGCATGATTGGATTACTAAAGTGCTGATGAATTTAAAATATTCTTGAGTAACTTTCATAGCTTAACGAATTTCATTAATATTAGACAAGCATCTCTTTCGTGCTGATTAGTTTGTTTTTGATATTTAGTTAAGGAAATAAATTCCTGATGGCTTATTTTACCATCTACACCCTTCCAAATAAATACACCATTTTTTTTCTTTCGCAAGGGCTTAACAGGCACATACGGAATTTTGTTTAACTCACACCATTCGATCCAAAGTTTAGCATCTCTCTTATTCATTCCTACGTTCTGTGCTTTACGATCATCAGTTCTAAAATGACCCCTTCTGCGGAAAGTAATCTTATTGAGATTGGGATTTTCTATGTAAATAATGAAGTCTATTTTATTCGGCTTCAAATCATCATAAATATATTTTTCAATCCAATAGATTATATCCCAAAAGCCACCAGAATCAAGTTTTAGGAATGTGCCATCCCAAATTGCTATTCCAGTTGTAGCACCTGCATCTATGGCTATGTGAATCTTATGCACGATCTACAACATTTATAGCGACATCACGATTAACTTCGGCTTGAGTGTAAACTGCGGTTGTATGCCAATTAATTTTTCCATCCTTATTGCATTTCACAAACATTTTTGTTGTAAACCAACAATTAGGGGCTTGACCCCAATGATAAGAGATTTCTTCTGCCGTTGTTTTAGTTACAAACTTCTTTTTCATATACCTTCAGTATTAAATTTGTTTCCTTTTGCCTTTCGTGAAATCCACTTTTCGCCTCTGAGGTCTGGATTTTCTTCTTGAAGTTTCTGCCTTACTCTCCTGATGCTTTCAAAATTTGTCAACTTAGCATCTGCGTACATTTGAAGAAATTTAGTGGCGGTCATATTATCAAGAATTTCCCTTCCACCTGCTTCAAATAAATGAAATGTGGCAACTAACTTATAATCATTATCTCTCAAGTGAGGATGATTACTAAGTAGATAGTGTACCATCTCTTTTATATCTCGCATTTCTTTGAATAGGCTCATAATTTATTTGATTAACAATTTTGACAAATGTAAATTTATGTTGAATACAACACCAAATCTTACTGTTAAAAAATGTTAAAATGGGTGATCGCCCCAGTCCTCTTTATTATTCAAAAATTCCTCATTAGGCATTAGTGAAGAATCACTTGTCAATATTTTTTCGCCCTCAAATGGATCAATAAATTTGGTTGTGCTAGAAATAAATTTTATTTGAACATCCGCTGTTGCTCCGTTTCTGTGTTTGGCAACAATCAAATCTGCTCTTCCTAAAGTGCTTTCTCCGTTTTCATCTTGAGTTATTCCATAATATTCGGGTCGGTGGAGAAACATAACCATATCAGCATCTTGTTCTATCGCACCAGATTCTCTCAAATCAGATAATTGCGGTCTTTTATCTCCACCTCTTTGTTCAACGGCACGGCTTAATTGCGCCAAAGCAATGATAGGTATTTTAAATTCTTTCGCTATTGCTTTCAAGCTACTGCTAATGTAACTGATCTCTTGCTCTCGATTCTTCCTGCTTGATTCGCCAGTTGTAACTAATTGCAAGTAATCCACGATTATTAATCCTAAAGGATTGGTACGCATCATTTTTCTAACCTTAGTCCTTATTACAGGAATAGAAATTGATGGAGTATCATCAATATAAATACCCATCAAACGCATTTGTTTTCGTGTTTCAATCACTTGATCTTCTGCATAATGTGGTAAAACACCGAATTTATATTGATCGGAGTTTACTTCACTCTTAGCAATAATCATTCTTTGAACAAGTTGAATATCAGACATTTCCAAAGAAAAAATTCCAACATTAACTTTTGATTTTTCGGATGCTTTTAAAGCAAACTCTAAAGCCAGACTTGTTTTACCCATAGCAGGTCTAGCAGCTAAAATAATTAAGTCAGGATTTTGCCAACCGCCAGTAAGTTTATTTAACTCAACAAATCCTGTGTTCACTCCAATCAGGTCATTTTTCTTACTTGCTAAAGATCGTGCTAAATATGCTTCACTTTCGTTTTCTATAATTTTACCGATATGTTGGAAATTTACACCATCACTTACAAATTCTTCAATCTTAGCAGATGCTCTTGAAAAATTTTCCATAACTTCAAAAGTATCTGAAGTATCATCGTAAGCGTTTTTTATGATTGCGGATGCTTGTTTTATAATTTCTCTTCGCAAATATTTTTCAATAATTATTCTTGCGTGAGTTTCTGCGTGTGATGCGCTTCCGATTCTGTTCGTAAGATTGCTCAAAAAGTAAGCACCTCCGCAAATTTCTAGGGCATCATTTTTTTTTAAATCCTGAACTACGGTAAGGAGATCAACAGGTTGTCTTGCTTTTTGTAAGTTTTGAATAGACTTAAAAATTGTCGCATGAACTTCTTTATAAAAATGTTCTGGTTTGAGTAAATCTATGATTTCGAGGCAATTTTTAAATTCGATCAGAAACGCCCCTAAAATCGCTTCTTCTATGTCGGTGGCTTGTGGGGGTACTAATGCTCCCGAAAGTTCGGGAGAATTGAAATGTGTGCGTAATTCGGGGTATTGGTTACTCTGTTTTAGGTTCTTGTTCATCGGTTTTTGGGTTTTTGTGTTCAAGTCCGTTATAAATTACTAATCTCTTTTTTTCCTGAGAAACAGGTGCTTTGGGTTTAATTGGAACTTTCAACAACCAGTTGTAAAAATGCTCCGTAAAATCTTTTAAACTCTTGTTAATCACGCCTTTAGCTAATAGCTGATCTTTGAAAACAACGGCTGCATACCTAACATCTGCGACTGTCATTCTGCAATTTTTCGCAGCAACTTCAATGGCTATCGACTGTTCCAAATATTTTGGAAGAACATCTTCCAACTTTTTTGAAAATTCAAATTCGGAATTGACGACAATTTCTTCTCTTCTCTTCTCTTCTTTTCTTATCTTATCTATTCTCTTATTATCTATTATTATAGGTTCAACAATGGCTGAACCGTTGTTCAACAGTGGTTCAACAGTGGTTGAATCATTTCTGATTCTTTTTGATGCACTTTTTATTCCTTTAATTCGTTGACTTTCAGCATATTCACGAATATCAACTAATTGGTCGTCTAAAAACTTGATTCGGACTTGATCGTTTTCTTTAATTATTATTTCAAATTCCAAAAGTTCTGAGATAACTTGTTTACCGTAGTCCAGTTCAGCCTCACGAACTGAAATCTGTCCCAACTTATGCCAATATTTACAACATAAATTGATGAAATTAGCTTGAACTTCAAGCGATCTTTTTTGAATCCTACCAAACATCCATTCGGCAGGTTCAAACTTAAAATAAGGCAACTCTTTAGCCATAGGAGAAAAATTAAAGCCCTAACTTTTAAAGGTCTGAACCAGTAGCTTTCAGCCCTTGAGCCTACGACTACCACCTTATCAAGTTAGGGCAATCAGTTAGTATTTGGGGTTCAGTCCAAAATCGAAAACAAAGAAATACTATTTACTCATGGAATCCAATTTAATATCAACAGAAGTCAGAGAATCATAATAATAGCCTTCGTAATAAATTGCTTTGCATTTCTCACAAGCCTCATCATCACTGCTTCCTGCCAACATTAAATCAATAGTGCAATCATAGTATTTTTTTTTCAGTGCATTTACACTCTTCAAAGAATCCAGTTCTTTTTGAGCCTTGATTACTGCCATCTCTGCTTTCTTACCTTCTTCAGTTTGACAAGCACTTAAAAGAAATAGCGAAATAAATGTGATTATTGTGTTTTTCATAAAAATTTAGTTAAATACGTCAGTTATTGATTTTGAATTATTATCTTGATAGGTTTCTGCTTCCGCTTCAAACATGGCAGATACTCTTTGATCATCTTGGAGGGTCAAAAGTTTTTTTGCTAAACGCTTAATCGGTGCTTTACGAAGCATTTCACTTTCCCACTCAGTATAGGGACTAAATCCTTTTGAAGCAGAAGAAACATTTTTGATTTTATTTAATTCCCAACTTGGAATAACCTCATAAACTTTTTCACCATCAGGAAGAATCGCAACCGCATAAGCACAACTTATTACTCTTGCTTTATGCTCCACTTCTGATTTAGCAAATTTAGGTTTGTGGTTAAGAACACCATCGGCAGGTTGAAAATTAAATTCTTCATCATCATAAACAACATGAGCATCAATGTGTTTAACTGAACCATAAGACTTTAAGATGGCACACCAACCTTTATAGCCAATGTCCAAACAACATTTCACTTCACCATTCATTTTTCGTGGAACTAAATATGCAAATCCAAATGCAGGATTTAATGTAATTCCGATTCTTGCAGAATAAATGATGGAATCAAAAATGCTTTGTGGATTAGCTTGTTTCAAGTAATTATTATTTTTAATAATCATACTTGCAAATCCAAGTTCTATTGTTGCTCTCTTTGAATCAACTTTTAGTTGACCAAATTTTTCTGGAAGAGCAATCAAAGCATCTTGCCAATTTTTGATCCCCTTGTTTTTTTCTTTAACGATAGTAACATTCTGTTCAATGACATTTGATTGAACTTCTGCACTAACCACTACTTCTGGTTGGGATTTAACTTCATTTGTCTGCGAAAGTTTATTGAAATCGTCTGGAAATTCAATACCTTCTTCTGTTTGCTTTTTAGCCATTGTGTTTTTGTTTAATTGTTATTAATTGAAAATTAAATTGATTTTTGATTTGCTGAAAATACTTCATAACGTGGTAAAACAATCTGAACTATTTCATCAGATTCCAATTCATATCCCTTTGCAACACCAGTTTCCTGTAAATCACAATAGCGATTGAAAGCAACATCAACCAAATGCTTACCAACTTGTAAAAATTCACTCACTTCACCATAAGCACGATCTACATTCATATCAAATACTTGACACAAATATGGTGGCTTGTTTTCTACTGCTATAAAATAGCCCGTAGTTGGTTTTTTTTCTTCAGGAAGAAATGATCTCAAGCAGGTCATATAAAATGCCTCTTTTGCGTGATAATTGTACTTTGAACACTCTCTTCCAAATCCATCCTTACTCGCATCCTGAGTTGTTTTTAGGCTAATAAAATAATTCCTTTCAACATTTATTGCATCAGGTCTGACCCGAACAGGAATATCTTTACCATCGTGATTTACAATTCCATAATTGCTATGCTCGATAAGACAATCCGCTAATAAATCTTTTGCAAATAAATTGGAATAAACTGACTTGTGCATAGCAATAACTTTGTCGTATTCATCTTTTGTCAAAATTATTTTATCGCTTTTTTCCTTACAAAAGTCCTCATACCACTGCTTATTTTCTTTCTTGACCATCGTGCTATCTGGATAAGGCAACATTGATTTATCATAGTAACAATATTCATTATGAAATTTATAAGGTTCAAGAATAGCCAAATGAACTGCCGTGCCTAATTTCTGAGATGCCGTTTCTTCAAACTTTACATCTTCATTTTTGTAAGCCTCAAAATGTTTTTGAGAATGCAAAAGTTGACTAATATCGCTTGAGGAAAGGTAATCTTTCGCTCCCAAATAATCTTCAAATGTATCATTTACTAAAATTCTATTTGTGTTTTTCATCTTTTTGTGTTTTTAAGATTTAACTCTAATGTGTGATTTGATGATAAAGTAATTTGATTGCTGTTGAAGTGTTTTATTGCGCCATCTTTTTTAATAGCTATTACCCAAATTGTGTTTTCGTGGCAACCATAATCAATTAGCAATAATGCTTGACCTAATCCAAGAGGCGTATTAAACCATAGCACTTGATTAAATTCGTGTATGCTCATCATTTGAACATCTCGCCCCACATTAGACCTCTTACGCAAGTAGCAGCAATCCATTCGCTATCTGCATACCATCTTGGTATTCTTGCAATAACCTCATTCTGCCCATCAGGATAAAAATTCCTTTCTATTCTCAGGAAAAAAATTCCTTTAGTCCATGAATAAATTACTTTAGGCTGCTCCATTATGCTTATTATTAATGTTAAACACTTCGTTGTATGTATAACTCTTATCTGGATAAATTGTTCTGGAAATCAATAATTGTTTTTTCGGCTTAACATCATTTTCAAGTGCGATTTCAATTACTGGCTTTCGGTTAGGCTTAAAAATCAACCTAAAAAAATCTAAGAGAGGAAGTAGATTCATTATTTTTCTTTTAAGTATTGTTTCAAGCAATCCCACAAATAATATGATGCAATATTCCTGTTAATGGCATTGCCAACAGTAACTCTGCTTATCTTTATCTTTTTGTAAGATCGCATCCAATTAATAAATTTTTGCGTATCTCCAGAAAACCACTCCCCTCTCAAATTTTTCCATTCGGAAACGGGAAGTGAAGTTCGTTCCGTAATCAAATTAAATGTTGACATTGTTTTTGCGAATTAAATCTATTTGTTTTGAAATTGTAAATCCTAATGCTTTAAATAAAGAAACCGCTTCCAAAGGAATGTTATGAAGGCATGAAACAAATGCAACTATTTCTTTTTTATCATTAGCATACATTATGGCATCGACTTCCATATCAAACATAGGATCAGTCCTTTTCCAAAAAAAATTACCTTCATAGCACAAAAGAATTTCACTTCCGTTGGCATCTGTTTCGTATAGCGGAATAAAATCCGCTTTCATGGTGTCATTTATGAGTTCTCCTGTGAAATCACCTTTAAGATTCTTGCGAGGTGTGTTAAAATAAATTGTGGCTTCTCTTTTCATAAAATGTGTTTTTAGAAAGGAGGGGGAATTTCACCCCCTCCGTTGTTTTTAAAGAGCAATAAGAGCCTCCATTGCAGTCTGAGTAATGTTGGCAGAATAGCCTTCAGTAATTGCATTGAATTTTTTTGTGTCATCCTTATAACCTTTTACATGGTCAAGGTAGTAAGTGATGCCGTTGTAAGCACCCCAAGCAGTTCCCAAGATTGCCTCCTGACCTACACCAGTCTGATAAGATTTGAACACTTCTGCACGAATATTTTTCGCTCTTGTGGAATCATCTTTTTGAGTAGCAAACAGATCGGCAATAAGTTTCTGAACGGCATCATCAGTAACTTTTTTCTTTGCAAGAAAATTAAAGCAGTTGTCAAGTTCTTTAACATACTTGTGAGTAATTCCAAGCAGTTTATGAGCGTTTTCCAAGTTCTCTTTCACATTGGTAGTGTGGCGAATAGAAACCTTGTTAAAATGTTCTTTCAGGGCTGCATTAAGAGTATTTTGGCATACTACACGAACTGGAGTTATTAGAGCCTTAATCGCTCCAGAACCATCGTGTGAAGAAGTAAGCAGAATATACATCTCAGTTACATCGCCTTTAAATCCTGCAACTTCAATAACATCGGGCATCTTAGCACTGATAAAGATTTTTTCGCCTTTGCCAAGCGCACCTGCCGTTTCATACATTGCGATCCCTGCGCCTACAATAGCATCGAAGAAACGAAACGCATCAGAATTTTGGACAATCTCATATCTATTACCTACTACTCCAAATCCCTGAAGAGTGTCCTTTCGGTAAGTGATAAATTTGTCCTCCATTGTAATTTCATTAATACCAGTTTCGGTAGTTTCAAATCCAACGCAAGGCGTTTTTGCTACTTCATAATCAAGGTGAGCCAACTTAATTGCCTGTTCAGCGGTCATTGCTGATTCTACAATTTGACCAAGCCCGTGCCAAGCAGTTTTTGTACTTGCGAAACTTGCTACTCCGTTGATAATGTTAAGATTGTGAGCCATTTTTTTTGGGTTTTAAGTGATGATTAATTTTTAATTTATTTTCAAATGTAAAGTTAAATTTACAACTGCATCATTATGTGAATGAAATTTAACAATATTTAACAATTCATTGCTTTAGCAATATCCTGATATTTATCTGCCCCCTCTGCCATTCTTTTAAATTCATTTCTAATGGTCATCTTAATAATTAGACTTGTTTCTGGATTTTCTAACAAATCACACATAAGAGTTACCAAATTACTCCACGATGGAGTTGATTCATTATTATTTGTCATAAGATTAGTATGAGATTATTTTGATTCGATGACTTCAAACTCAACATAGGTGAGGTCATAGGATTTACCCTCAATAATACTACCATTGATGTAGGCTATATCATCGTGAATCCATATTGCACTTTTCGGTTCAAAAAACCTTACCATATCGCCTACTTTTGCGATTTTTTTGATTTGCTTTTTCATAACGTGGTTGTTTGTTTCGGATCAAATGTAAACGCAAATTTCCAAATGTCAACAATATGAAATGTTAAAATTTGTTAAAATGTCGATTTTAAAGAAAATTAAGGCATTTTAGTATAAAAGAAATCCGCAACCTAAGAGGGGGTGCGGATTCTTTCAAGTTTCAAAAACCCAACATTGAAACTGAATAACTATGAATAGTTCAAATTTATGTATTGCCCCAATACATTCCTAATAATTCATTCACTTTTATTCCTACCGCTTGATCGTAGGTATATTTGCGCTTACCATTGGATTCTTTCTGATCCAGTAATGGCTTCAGCAAGGTTTGATTCTGAGCAATAAATTCTTCAATAGAAGTTTTTAATTGCCCTTTATTGAAATTACCAATTAGTCGATGTTCCTCTCGATTAACAAAGATGAAGAATCGTTTGTTGCCAGAAAAAAATTGCTTATTAACCAAATTTTGAGCAATCTTGAATATAGGAAATTCAGATTTCAATTTTCCTTTGGAATCTTCAATTCCATCTAATTGATAATGAAAGCGAATAAACTCTGCGTTTTGGCGCATCTTCGGCAAAATACGACCTACTGACTGCATATGAATGTAAATGTCGCAATCTCGGTGTGCATTGTTTACAAGCGCACCAGATACTTTAACAGGTAAAGCATCGCCAATTACATTATTCATATCCTCCAATAGTAACACTCCTCCTTTGAATTTAGTAAGTACATTCATTAGACACTCTTCTATCTCTTCATGCTCCATTCTTTTGCCATCATCACGAACAGGAATAACCCGTGCAACTTCGATAGTTTTTTGAGCAGAAAATTTAGCAATATCCTTATGGAATATTCTCTTTACTTTATGGATTTTATGCGTTCCATCAGGAAAATAAATATCATACTCCCCATATTCGTTGTTGACATCGAATATTAATCCCTTTCTTCCATCTCCTTTTACAACATCGTAAAAGATATTTCTTAAAGTTTCATTGGACTTACCAATACGCTTTTTACCTGTAACAATAATTAGCCTATTTTCTCTTAATGAACTCATAATTTTTAGTTTTTATTAAACTGTAACATTTTCATCTGCTTCTCGCAGAGGCTCTTCAATTACTTCTGTATTTGTTATTTCTGGCTCTGTTTCAGGAGTTGCATTGTTAGAAGTATTTTTTTGCTGATTATTTTGCTGATATGATTGGAACTCTTGTTGCTGTTGTTGTTCATTTTTAGGCACTTGACCAGTAGCCTTCATATTAGCGTATTTATCTTGCGCCTCTTTGGTAATATTTAGTCCAAATGTTTTTAAGGTATAAAATGAAAGACCTATGCGGATAACTTCAATTATGCAAGAATAAATAATTTTATTGTTATCTGTAATTCCTATGCCCTTCTCCATGAACTTTTTAATCACTGGCTCACGGACTGAATCAATAAATTCTTGTGAATATGTTAGCGTATTTTCGACATTCTTATTGAATATTTCTACCACATCCTTAAATGGCATCAAATGTAATTTGCCCTCTTCATCTGAAATGCTTACAGGAACATAAAGATTAACTTTATCTGAATTTACTAATTCAGATATTTTAGTGTCGCTGATTTTAGCACCTTTTTGAGCAATCGTAAACAACATTTTATAACCAGAAACAGAAATATCAAATGCAGCCTCCGCAGCCCTCCTCTGATCATCAGGTGTAAGGGTAGATGTTTCTGGATTAATAGGATTAGGCTTTCCATCTGCACCTTTGTCATCTCCTAATTCAACTTGCGGTTGAGTATAAGCCTCCTCCACAGTTTCGATTTCATTAGTAGATGTTTGTTTCGTGTAACTTCGATCCGCTGATTTAGGTTTTCCCTCCAAAGGATTGAATGAAGTTTTTCCTCCTTCGCTTAAATCCTCTTGCTTTTCATCAACAACAATATCATCTCCAAATGCAGAATCATCATCACTCATTTCTTCAAATGATACATCCTCTGGTTCTTCTTTCATCATTCTTGCTTTTAATCTTCTTGTTTCTTCTGAATCCGCTTTTCGTGCCATGTGTTTTTTTATTATTCAGTAATTTGTTTTAAGGATAATTTGTATGCACCCTCAATGTCTAACTTATCACTTTGATCACCATCTTCTTTCATCAATAAATTGATAAAAAATAAAGCCTGATGTTTAGTCGAAAAATAAAGCAGCGAATGATCTTTAATTGGGGCAACACGATATTCTCCCTTCTGTTTTGTCCTTTTTACTTTAGTTTTAGAAAGTAATTTATCAAGAATAGGATCATCACTACTTCCTTCATTTATTTTACTTTGAAAATCTCTAATTTTTTCAGCTATGTCATCTTCATTTTCATAATAAAAAACAGGAATGGAAACACACCAACCGTATAATATTTTGAATATGTGTATAGATGAACTGTTAGTCATTTTCATTTATTTTGGATTTAATAATTTCTACTATCTGATTGAATTTTTTTAATGTTACTATATCGGTAACATGATTTTCTTCCAATTCATCAAATCGTTTAATATGCGCCCAGATGGTTTTATATTTTTCATTGAATAAGTTTTGCATTTGATTTATATCCAAATTAAGGATAGACTTATGTAAGACGAATACGAACATTATTGCAGTTGTCTTATTACCATAAGAGTTCCTATCAAATAGTGTGTACCTACTTACTTTAAGTTCCTTACAAACCGTTTCAATTATTATATCTGAAATTTCTGAAAAATTCTTAGATTTTTCTTGGGCTGATTTCAAAAGAAGAAGTGTTGAATCACCACCTAATGTTTGGCAGCACTTCAACACCTCTGAAAGTATGTCTAAAGGGATGTAATTTTGGTCTTTAATTTTAGCGGTTTTTGGCATAAAATAAACAATGCCGAAAGTTCCATAAAATTCTATTAAATACCAAATATGTTTTTCAGGAACGGATTACCGTAATTGCCCTCACGTTCCCTTTTTTCCGCTTCTGCTTTTTCAGCAGCTTCTTGATCGGATTTCAATTTAGCCTCTGCATCATCTTTAGCCTTTTTTTCAGCCTCTTCTCTTGCTATTTCAGCCTCCTCATCAATGCCTTCCTCCAACC
>Ga0129333_10003557_pt1 | contig 14597 bp, 12 predicted proteins | sample CPB6_08_DNA_FD_94474 | JGI IMG/M metagenome (GOLD analysis project Ga0129333, IMG submission 94474) | Freshwater to marine salinity gradient microbial communities from Chesapeake Bay, USA - CPBay_Sum_0.6_0.8_DNA | ecosystem: Environmental > Aquatic > Marine > Coastal | place: USA: Chesapeake...
ATAATGACATGCTTGCGGTTGTCTCGCAGACCGATGGCGTTCCCGCTACTCAAGTCGATGCGTTGACTGTTAGCGGCAAAGATGAAACGCCGCAAAGCGAAGCCGTTGAGGGCGCATCTTCATTACCAAGTCCTGCCAACGAAATGGTGAGACCAAAGCCGCGCGGATTCATGCGTCGGATGATGGTCCGAAGTCCTGCAGCCGCCATTCATCCCGAAACCGTTCCTGAGCCGCCACAACATGTAACGCCCGAAAGAAAAGAAAGACCGCTCACAAATTTCTTGAGCGGGCTTTTGTCTTTCATAGCGATTGTTGCCGCTTGTCTTGCCGGCCTTTTTCTCTTGGCCGAGCGACAGATTTATGCACCCGGTCCACTCGATAATGATAAAGTCGTTCTCGTGCGCGGAAGCACGGCGGAGGTTATTGATCGGTTGGAACGCGAGGGCGTGATTGATAAAGCGTTTTTGCTCACGCTTTACTGGCAACTCACAGGTCGCTCTTCACAAATCAAAGGCGGTGAATATCAATTCAAAAAAGAAGCAAGCCTTGATCAAGTGACCAAGACACTGATCGAAGGCAAGACCATCAAACATTCACTGACGATTGCTGAAGGCAAAACGTCTCAAGAAATTGTTGGGCTTCTTCTCGCTGACACAAATCTGGCCGGTGAGGTTAAGGACATTCCACGTGAAGGAACACTGCTGCCAGAAACCTATAAATTTGATTATGGAATGTCGCGCGCGAAACTTATTGAGCATATGACGCAAGAGCAAATGAAGCTCGTGCGTGAAATTTGGGCGAAGCGCGACCCTGATCTACCACTCGCGAGTCCGCAAGATCTCGTCATCCTCGCCTCAATCGTTGAAAAAGAAACAGGTAAAGCTGATGAACGGCCACGTGTTGCTGGTGTGTTTGTAAATCGTCTGTTGAAAAAAATGAGACTCGAATCCGATCCGACCGTTGTTTACGGCTTGGTTGGCGGGAAGGGATCTTTGGGGCGCGGCTTGACGAAATCAGAGCTCGATCAACCAACACCCTATAACACCTATACATTGCCGGGCTTGCCTGCAGGTCCGATTACAAATCCTGGGCGTGCGGCGCTTGAAGCGGTTGCCAATCCCTCGCGCACGAAGGAACTTTTCTTTGTTGCTGATGGAACTGGCGGTCACGTTTTTGCAGAGACCTATGAGCAGCATTTGAAGAATGTAGCGAAGTGGCGGCAAATCGAAGGACAAAAAGTCGATACAGCACCGGTTGTGACAGCGCCGGCAACAAATTCAACTGCGGGCAACCCCGCAAAGACGACAACTGCAAGCGATACACAAACGCAAACACCAAACAGCGTGAAAACAACGACGCCTGCAAAAGCACCTGCAAAGCCGCCCAAGAAAAAAGCCGTCAATCCGGAAACAGGGGCAGAGACCGCGCCGGCTCCAGATTAAACTTCGTTTGGATTGATTGAAGTCTTATTGGTTTTGTTTGCTCGAGGAGTGCCGCATCAATGATTGCCCATTTTGCGAATGAGCAGATCGCACGTCGCGGTTTGATGTTTGTACTTTCATCGCCCTCAGGTGCCGGCAAAACGACTTTGACACGTCTCTTGCGTGAACAGGAGCCAAGCCTCACTTTGTCAGTATCCGTAACAACACGGAATCGTCGTCCAAGCGAAGTCGATGGTGTTCATTATCATTTTATCAGCGAGTCCGAGTTCTTTGCGATGCGCGAGCGCGGTGCGCTTTTGGAATCGGCCCATGTTCACGGTAATCATTATGGATCCCCCCGTGATCGTGTTGAACAAGCATTGCATGAAGGAAAAGACGTACTATTCGATATTGATTATCAAGGTGCGCAGCAATTAACTGCTAGCTCGCCTGATGATGTGGTTAGCATCTTTATTCTGCCGCCTTCCATGCAGGAATTGCGCGCGAGACTTGAAAGACGTGCAGAGGATTCAGCAGAAGTTATTGAAAAGCGCTTGGCGGCTGCGCGCAAAGAAATCAATCGCTGGCGTGATTATCGCTATGTTCTCGTTAATGATGATTTGGATAAGACCTTCTCACAGCTTCGCATGATCCTTGCCGCTGAAAGATTAAAGCGTGAGAGGCAAACAGGGCTCGAGCCTTTTATTGATCGATTGGTCGATCAATAATCATTTTGAAGTTAACGCTTGAGCCAAAGCGACGAATTGATCAATCGTTACCGTTTCGGCGCGCGCGGTGGGATCAATTCCTACAGCCTCGCAAAGTGTGATGGGATCTACGCCTAGGCTCTTTAAACTTTGGCGGAGCATTTTTCGTCTCTGACCAAAAGCTGCTTGTGTCACGCGCGTAAGGATTTTAGGATCACAAATCATTGGCTGCGTGCGCGGTGTTAACCTAACAACGGAAGAAACAATTTTTGGTGGCGGTGTGAAAGCTTGCGGTGAAACATCAAACAGAATTTTTGCGTCCGTTCGCCAACCACAAAAAACTCCCAACCGACCATAATCATGCGGCGTATCGGGAGTAGCGACTATGCGTTCGGCCACTTCACGCTGGAACATTAAAACCAGATCATTGAAAATTGGCGGCCATTCAGCGCTATCGATCCATTTCATCAATAATGCAGTGCCGATATTATAGGGTAGATTGGCGATGATTTTTATTGGGCCTTCACGATCAAGTGACGCAAGATCAAATGTAAGGGCATCGCCTTCAATGATCGTGAGGCGACCGGGATAGTGGGCCGCGATTTCTTCTAAAGCGGGAAGGCACCGATGATCTCGTTCGATGGCGATTACATGTTTTGCACCGGTAGCCAAAAGCGCACGTGTTAATCCGCCTGGACCAGGACCAACCTCAAGAACTGTCGTATCATCAAGAGGGCCCGCTGATCGCGCGATGCGGGACGTCAGATTAAGATCAAAGAGAAAATTTTGACCCAGTGCTTTTTGCGCGTTTAATCCGTAACGGGCGATAACATCCCGGAGCGGAGGTAAAGCATCGATCGACACTTATTGTTGACCTACAAAATCACCCACTTCTTTTTTGGTCTCAATGGTGCCCAGAGAGCGCAATGTTAAGCGGACGAAGATGGTTTGATCTTGGGTTGTTGTTCCCGTCGCATAGGGTTCGCGCCCAATATAGGATAGCGAGAGATCAGTACACTCATCATGATAGGTTGCCGATGCAGAATAAGCTGCCATGTAAGTGCGCGGCAAATCGGGATCAGAAAGATATCGGGTTAACGCAAAAAGCGTATTACCCGAGACACTCCAATTTGGCGTGAAGCGATAAGAGGCGCCTATCCCTAAACCTTCGCGTCTTTTCGTGATGCCTACATTGGGTTGTGCGGCATAATTTGCATAAATCAAACTTGTCGCTAGGTCGCCAATGTTCGCTCTGTTTTCCAACTCAAATCTTTTCGAGTTTAAACCGTCGGGATCAAATCGCCCACGTGCGGTAAACGAGTAATTTGTATTTGGAACAAGTTGAAATCTGGAAACATAATCCGATGTAGTTTTATCGAGACCTGAATCGGTTCCTTCGAGAGCGAGGCCGCGTTGAGCAAAAGAATTCTGTCCTGCCAATTGAACCGATTGACCAAGCAACATATTCATCTGTGCGCCATTGATAAGCCCGAGCGAATATTGAGCGCCGTAATTAGCGCGGGTTCCGCCTTCAACGCGGTCATATCCTGTATATTTGTCGACAGAGAACAAATTGGTGTCATCAAACACCAAACTTTGTGAATCCTCATTGGGAAGCTTGCCGATATTGGATTCGTCAGGACGAGAAATGACCTGAGCGATCGGTTCCAATATATGCGAACCAAAAGATGATGCGGCGACAAAAGGAAAGCGATAAGTCATTCCAATTGTACCCATCGCTCGTGTCATGCCTTGGTTGCCTGTTGATAAGAAACTATCTTGGGCTGCGTTCGCGGTACCGTTGCGGAAAAGCGTTGTATATGCCGCATCGCCGCGCATAGATGCAAAAGGCGTCCATGATTGCCCAATGGGATCAATGAAGCTCCGACGCCATCCGATTTCCGTTGTGTAACGGCTATAGTCGCCGCCGATCCCGCGCATGAAACAATTTGTTGTCGTGGGGCTCGAACAACTTCCCGACAAAGTTCCAAAATCAGCTTCGAGGCGCGACAAATTTGTGAAGTTCGCATTCAACGCCACTTCACCGCCGATCGCGCCTCCCAAGTGATACCGCCGATCATAATCAACAACAGGCAGGATCAGAGGTTGAATATTCTGATTATCTTCTGTCAGCAATGTTTGAAAATAATAGGTTCGTGCGTCAAATATACTGTTCTTGTCTTCGCCGTGCAGATAGGCGGTTGATGTTGACTCACGTTTGATCGTGCCAAGTTGAGTAACAGAGGGAGAGTCAATTCGGTAATTTTGATAAAACCATTTGTCGGACACATAAGCGAGGTCCCAACCCCATTTCCATCGCGAATTGATCGGAAAAGCACCAATGGTTTCGATATAACCACGCACGCGTTGATCGCCAGCACCATTAGGCGATGATAAAAAAGCACCCTGATCATTTTGAGAGATGAAGGCGCCATTAATTGTATAGGTGCCCGTATTAAGTCTCTGCCGCCATTCACCCGCAAGCATTAATCCCTGCCGAGAAAAATAGGTGGGCGCGATCGTAAAATCTTTGTCAGGCGACACGACATAGTAATAGGGGAGGCTTAGACCCTGTCCGAGTGTCGATGTTGCAGAATAAACTGGATTAAGAAATCCTGATTTGCGCGAAATCGTGTTATCTGGTGCCGAGAAATAAGGGAAATAGGCGACGGGTACACCAGCGACGTCAAGCGTGGCGTCTTCATAATAGATGACCTTCTCAACTTGGTTATGAATGATCCGGCGCGCCTTAACCTGCCAGAGTGGGGGCTTTGTCGGATCTTCTTTGCACGCGTCGCAAGCTGTATAGGTGCCTCTTTCGAAAATTGTTTGGCGGCCGGCAATGCGTTCCGCCCGCGGGGCAACGAAATGCGTGTTGTCGATCGTGTCGACCCGCATCGATTTGATGAACCCATCGTGGAACTGGTCGGTAAGTTCCAGTGAATTGGCGCGTACCACTTGGCCATCAGGCTCGGTCAAAACAACATGTCCCTCGGCAAAGACCCGCTCGCTATCACTGCGATAGATCACCTGGTCCGCTTCGAGAATTTTACCCTTGTAATAGAGCTTCGCATTGCCGCGTGCCGCAATCGTCTTTTTGTCCGTGTCATAGACGATTTCATCGGCGTCGACGGTCAGCTTGTCGGACTCAGCGGTATTTGCGGGCGGTGCCGACTGTGCCTGAGCTTTGGACGTGACAAAGCCGCCCGCCAAAAGCATGGCGAGACAAAATGCCCAAGCTATTGAAACAGCTCGGATTTTGGCCAATTGGGCATTCAAAGCGCGTGTTCGCTCTGCAAGTCTTTCATCCGTCCTCAAGATACAGCAAGACGAGGGTGCAGAGCAAACCCGTAGAGAGGGGCGGGAGGAACGAAGCGAGAATAGGGTTAAGCAATCCATTCGCGCCAAAATCACCCGCAACTTTGGCAAAAATGTAGAAGGCAAAGCCGCCGCCGATGCCGCCAAGAATAGAGAGCGGCCGAAGACCGGTTCGGGCGAAACGTAGGCTGACGGTCGCCGCTATCAGAACCATGACTGCCAAAACGAGAGGGCGGGCGATCAGCAATTGAAATTGTTGCAGATAACGCGTGGCATCAAGGCCAGCAGCTGTTGTGGCGCGGGCCCAACCGGGGAGATCATAAATCGAGATTGTGTCCGGCTCCGAGAGAGATTGTTTGACCTGTTCGCGGGTCAGATAGGTTGCGAGCTCAAAAACATCATGACGTTCCGGTGCCGTGCCAGGAGAGAGCACACGCGCATTCCGCAACATCCATAAACCATCATTGAGATGGCCATTTGGGGCTTCAACACGGTGGATGAATTGCCCTTGGCGGTCGAATTCAAAAACCGTCATACCGCGGAAGTCACCCGACTCGAGATCGGCAAGATCCGCTCGGATGATCGCTTCTCCATCCACATTTTTCTGACGAAGCCAGATGTTTTTTGGATTTGTCGGCTGATCATCTGCGCTTGAGCGAGCCATGATCGCATCAGCTTTGGATTTGAGTGTCGCCGAAACCGGATTGAGAATCAAAGTTCCCGCCGCACCGACGAGAAGCGCGGCGATCAAGGGTGCGGTGATCATGTGCCACACCGACATGCCTCCGGCACGGACCACCACCAATTCGCGGCTGCGCGCGAGGGATAAAAAGGCAAAAAGCCCACCAAAGAGCGCTGCGAATGGCAGCACTTGTTCTGCGACCGACGGCGTTCGCATCAAGGCGAGTTCGGCAGCAAGGATCAAGGCGTTGGCTGAAGCATCATTCGCAATACGAGTGAGTTCAATAAGATCAAGAACAAAAACCAACGCGGCAACGATTCCAAATACTGAAAGGATCGCGAGGCTGAATCTTTTGAAAAAATAGTGGAACAGAACCGAGAGGGACATAGTCATGATGTCTGTCCCGCTGGCTTTGAAAACAAATTCCGAAGTAAATCGCTAATGCCTTCGCGTCGCGAAAGCTGATGGCCAAATAATGCATCCATCAAGAAAATGAGCGTTGCACAAAATATTGGAAAAGCAATTGCAATCTCAAGATAGAACGGCAAATCTTTGCCATTTACAATCAGTACAAACCCACCCACGCGAATGAGCGCTGCTAAGAGAATTGTATAGAGAATCGCGCTTAAACGATGGGCGCGAGCGGATCGCGGTCGCCCAATGAAGGCGAGTGCCAGACAAGCAAATGGAAATACGTAAAGAGGTGTTGCGAAACGATCAGCTAATTCTGTTTCGATGCGGATCAAATCTGCGCTTGTCTCACGACCTGATTGATAGGTTTGGAGGAGATCGAGCGTCAGGCGCTCATGCGGCGAATAAGTAATTTCACCGTTGCCGGGCGCAAGTTGGGTGAGGTCAAGGGCGTAACGTTGAAAGGCCACAATACTGGCGTCGCGGTTGCGCGGTGTCTCGCGTTGCACGCTACCATTTTCAAGAACGAGATAATTGCCCGATGACCCATTCACGATCCGTCCGCGTTCAGCTACATAAACAAGCACCAATTCCGGATCACGTTTATCCTGAATGAACAATCCGAGAAGCGTATCGCCCGCGCGTTCACGGTAATGGAAAATGACATTGGCCTCGAGTTCATTAAAGCGTCCCGCTTTGATGATTTTAGTTAAAAAATCAGAGCGGATTTGCGTGACCATAACACGCCAGAGATTGATGCTTTCAGGCATAAGTTTGAGCGTTAGAAATCCCGTAAAAAGGGACCCGATAAAAGCCGCGATCAAAAGCGGTTTGAGCAATCGAAAAGGCGAAATGCCCGCAGACGCCAAGACGGCCAATTCGCTTTCCGCATTTAATCGATTCAGCGTGAGGATGAAGCCGATCAACAGGGCCACCGGCGCGATGATTGCGGCCATTGCGGGCAAGGTCAAAAGCGTCATCGTAAAGAATTTAAGGACCGATTGGCCCTGTGTGGTCATGAGATCAATGTCATGAAGGGCCTGACTGATCCAAATGACACCTGAGAGCGCCAAAAGGGCCCAAAGGCTCGTCGCGCCGATCTGGCGAATAAGATAGCGGTCGATCAACGACATAATGGGCGCCTTGCCTCGCTGGACGCCTTGCAGAGGCGACCTGATTGATGCAGAGCTAGCAAGGTCGGCCCCGCAAGATCAAGCATTGTCTTGGGATTTGGCCTGGGGGCCTGAGGATTTACGCGTTTATCGGGAGAGTTTTATGGCCGCCATGCTTAAGATTGGCTTTGCGTCACCGGCATTGGATAAGACCGGTACCTTGGTTCTCTTCGTCGGAAGTGATTTGGAGTTGAGCGCGGCAACACGCAAGCTCATCGGCACGGCAGGCGTTGGTACCGTCAAACGCGCTTTCGCGGCTGAAAAATTCAAAGGCAAAGAGCGTTCGACTCTAGTCGTCCCCGCGCCGCAAGGTTTCGAAGTGGATCGGCTCGTGATTATCGGCTTGGGCAAGGACGGGGAACAAGAAAAGGCCGATTATGTTCGCCTTGGTGGCGTGATCGCTTCGGTCCTGGGATCTAACAGCACCGCATCAATTCTTTTGGAAGGCCCAGCGAAGTGGCGTACGGACGCAGAAGCGGCTGCTGATATCGCTTTGGGTTTAAGACTGCGTCATTATCGCTTCGACAAATACAAAGCGAAAAAGCGCGACGGAGCTGAGGGCGAGAAAGCAGATCAACCGATCAGCGTAACAATCCATCTTGAAGATCCGGTTGCAGCCAAACGCGTTGTTCGCTCGCGTGATGCGGTCGGATCGGGCGTTGAAATCGCGCGCGATCTCGTGAACGAGCCGCCGAATGTTCTTGATCCCGTTGAATTTGCAAAGCGGGCGAAAGAACTCGAAAAGCTCGGTGTCGAGATTACAATTCTTGATGAAAAGCAGCTAACAAAAATCGGTATGCGCGCTCTGTTAGGCGTAGGACAAGGATCAGAAAAAGAAAGCCGCGTTGTGATCATGCGATGGAACGGCGCCAAGGCGAAAAAGGGAGCCAAAGCACAACCGGTTGCCTTTATTGGGAAGGGCGTTGTGTTTGATACGGGCGGTATTTCCATCAAGCCTGCGCAAGGCATGGAAGATATGAAGGGCGATATGGCAGGTGCAGCATGCGTTGTTGGTTTGATGCATGCGCTGGCTGCTCGCAAAGCCAAGGTGAATGCGATCGGTGCGATTGGCCTTGTTGAGAACATGCCCGACGGCAATGCGCAACGTCCGGGCGATATTGTGACATCGCTCTCGGGTCAAACGATTGAAATCATCAACACGGATGCTGAAGGTCGTCTCGTTCTGGGTGATGTACTTTGGTATGTGAAAGAGACCTACAAGCCAAGTTTCATGATTGATCTCGCGACATTAACCGGCGCCATTCTGATTGCGTTGGGACAGGAATATGCTGGTTTGTTCTCGAATGATGATACACTCGCCGAAAGACTTCACGCGGCAGGTCAAGCCACAGGTGAAGGCGTATGGCGTCTGCCGCTGGGTGCGGCTTATGACAAAATGATCGACTCAAAGTTTGCCGATATGAAAAACACGGGTGGTCGTTTTGGCGGATCGATTACGGCGGCGCAATTTCTGAAGCGCTTTGTTGGCGACACACATTGGGCACATCTCGATATTGCAGGCACAGCGATGTCGTCGCCCGAGACCGATATCAATAAGAGTTGGGCTTCTGGATGGGGCGTTCGTCTGCTTGATCGGCTCGTTGCTGATTATTACGAAGATCGGGATTGATCGCGCGCGGACTGATCGCTTCATGGTCACGATCTATCATAATCCTTTGTGCGGAACATCGCGAAACACATTAGCAATGATCCGTGCTGTGGGAATCGAGCCGACGGTCATTGAGTATCTCAAAACGCCGCCATCACGCGATGAGATCAAGAATCTTGTTCGGTTGATTGGCGAGCCGCTGCGTTCGCTTATTCGCGAGAAGGGCACACCTTTTCATGAACTCGGTCTCGATCGTGGTGATGTTTCGGATGAAGAATTGCTCGATGCGATTGGACAACATCCGGTTCTGTTGAATCGGCCGATTGTTGTGACCGAGAAAGGTGCCGCGTTGTGTCGTCCTTCCGAGCGCGTTCTCGAATTGCTACCTCATTCGCTTACAAAAGATTTTGTCAAAGAGGACGGTGAAATTGTGCGCGTTGGTGGTGGCAATCCGTCATGACCGAGATCTTTTTTTATCATCTCGAGCGGCAACCGCTTGATCAGGTCTTGCCCTCATTGCTTGAAAAGACTCGTGAAAGGGGATGGCGTGCGGTGATCAGAACCGCTACCTCTGAGCGCGCCGCAATACTTGATGAACATCTTTGGGCTTATCGCGAAGTGAGTTTTCTTGCTCATGCTTTGGCGTCTCACGCGGGCCCCGGTGAAGAGCCAATTGTGATTGCGATTGACGAGGAGGATCTTAATGAGCCGCAGGTGTCATTTCATATCGAAGGGGCGTCTTTGCCCAAATCGCCGCAAGCTTATGAACGTATCGTTGTCTTGTTTGATGGCAATGATGCAGCGGCATTAGAAACCGCGCGCACTCAATGGAAAGACATTCGTGATCAGGGGTTAGCGGCGACCTATTGGCAACAAAATGAGCAAGGTCGCTGGGAGAAAAAAGCATAAGGCGTTTACTGAAACTTTTGATGCCTAAGCATTTTCTTCAAGTTCTGCCGTCAGCGTCAACCATTCTTCTTCCGCAGCTGCAAGATTGGCGTGAAGTTCGGCCTGCTGCCGTGACAATGTTGCCGCCTTTTCCGGATCTTTTTTGAACGTTTCAGGATCAGCCAACACCGCGTCCACGCGCGCAATTAGATCTGTTATTTTTTGCATCCGTTGTTCGGTGGCTTCAATCTTCTTCTTTATGCTTCCAGGATTTGCTTTTTTAACAGACTTTGAAGGCTCACCAGGGGGCGCCGGTTCAGATTTTCGTTCATTTTTTTGTGATGAAGGCGTTTCAAGGATTTTTGCACGATAGGCATCAAGATCACCATCGAAGGGTTTAACCGTGCCATCGCCCACGAACCACAAGCGGTCCGCGCAAGATTCGAGCAAAAAGCGATCATGCGAAATCAGAATGATCGCGCCCTCATAATCATTGATGGCGTCCATCAACGCGACGCGTGAATCAATATCAAGATGGTTTGTCGGCTCATCGAGAATGAGAAGATGCGGACCATGAAAGGTGGCAATCCCCATCAGCAAACGCGCTTTTTCACCGCCTGATAAAGAGGTGATCGGCGTATCCGCGCGGGTGCCTGAAAAGCCAATCCGCGCGACGCGCGCGCGCGTTTGCGCTTCGCTCGCTTCAGGCATCAGCGTGCGAATATGCGTGTAGGGTGTTCCTGTTGGTGTTAATTCATCAAGCTGATGTTGCGCAAAATAAGCAACGGTCATTTTCGAAGACTTTTTGAGCGCTCCTGTAAGAGGGTCCAAGCGTCCACCAATCAGTTTTGCGAAAGTCGATTTGCCATTCCCATTGGATCCGAGAAGGCCGATACGATCATCATCAGCAATAGAAAGCGACAATCGCGAAAGCACGGGCTTTTCGTTATAACCCACGCTAACATTTTCTAGTGCAACGAGCGGCGGTGAAAGTGGTCGTTCGGGTGAGGGGAACTCAAAAGGCAACACATCACTTTCAATGATCGGCGTGATCATTTTGAGTTTCTCTAATCTCTTCACACGCGATTGCGCTTGGCGCGCTTTCGACGCTTTGGCTTTGAACCGATTGATGAAAGCTTCGAGATGTTTGCGCTCTTCGGCTTGCTTCTTAGCAAAGCGCGCTTGCACTTCTTGTTCTTCCGCGCGCTGCTTTTCGAAATTGTCATAGCCGCCTTTGTAGAGGCGTAATTTTCCTTCTGAGAGATGCATGATCTGATCAACGGATTGATTGAGCAAATCACGATCATGGCTGATCACGATCACCGTATGCGGATAACGCGCCAGATAATCCATGAGCCAGAGCGTGCCCTCGAGATCGAGATAATTGGTCGGCTCATCGAGAAGCAAAAGATCAGGTGCGGAGAACAGAACGGCCGCAAGCGCGACACGCATCCGCCACCCGCCCGAGAAAGCCGAACAGGGGCGCTGCTGTGCCTCAGAATCAAATCCGAGGCCGTGGAGCACGGAAGCCGCGCGCGCGGGGGCCGAATGGGCGTCAATATCGGCAAGTCTGATGTGGATTTCTGAAATTCTTGCGGGGTCTTTCGCCGTCTCCGCTTCGGCGAGAAGGGCGGTGCGTTCCGTGTCAGCAGCCAGAACCGTGTCGATGAGGCTTTCCGGTCCGCCGGGGGCTTCCTGCGCGACCGAGCCGATCCGAAACCCGCGAGAAAGTTGGATTTCGCCGGATTCTGGTCCTATTTCACCGCGAATGAGACGGAAAAGCGTCGTTTTTCCTGTTCCGTTCCGCCCGACAAAGCCCACACGGGCGCCCGTCGGGATGGTCGCTGACGCCTTATCAAAGAGGGTTCGGGCGCCGAGCCGATAGGTGATGTCGTTCAAAATGAGCATGGCGGGCCTCTCTTGAACGAAGCTTTACCGGGGGGCAAGGGATCTGCGTTAATCCTTCCTGCAAGAAACGCCTTGAAGGATCACGCAACAGGACATAAACCGTGTCTCGCGCATTGGCACCGGGGCTTAGCGCAGTCTGGTAGCGCATCTGCTTTGGGAGCAGAGGGTCGCAAGTTCAAATCTTGCAGCCCCGACCAATGGGCAAAATGGTTGTTAAAGGGATGGTTTTTCGATGACGGCCCGTATTTCCCGCCCCGCAAAGACTGCGATGCAGTCAGGCAAAGCCAAATCCGACCGTTGGCTTTTGGAATTTGTTCCGGAGCATCCCGGTCAGGTTGATCCCTTGATGGGCTGGTCAGGCACCGTGGATATACAGACCCAGGTCAAATTGTGGTTTGCAAGCCGTGACGAAGCGATCGCTTATGCCGCCCGCCACGGGATCGCCGCGCAAGTTGAAGAGCCGCAAGACGCCAAACGTCGGGTCATGTCTTATTCGGATAATTTCAAATCCAACCGGATCGGTTCTTGGACGCATTGAGGCGTTTGAATTGAGATTCACGGCCTGATCAGCTATGAGATCTGGTCGAAAGGCGGGCTTTTTGACTCCATAGCTCAGCTGGATAGAGCAGCCGCCTTCTAAGCGGCAGGTCGGAGGTTCGAATCCTCCTGGAGTCGCCAGCCTCTCATTGAGGGCTTCTTTCGTGACCAATGATTTCCCGCCCTTTCTTGCTGATCTCGATGCCGCGCTTGAACATGGCTTTGATCTCTTGACGAAAGCGGTGCGCCTTCGCCTGGCACCCATGCATACGCCGGTTATTTCAACAATTGCGCGCGATGGCCGCCCGCGCGCACGTGTCGTGGTGCTCAGAGCCTTTGATCGCGAGCACAGACATTTGCGATTTCATACCGATATTCGTTCGGATAAATTTCACGAGCTTCATGCGGATCCCCGCATCGCGCTTTTGTTTTATGATGCTGAAGAAAAAATTCAGCTTCGCATCGAAGGGCGCGCAACGCTTCATCAGAATGATGAGCGTGCCGATGCGGCTTGGGCGTCATCGCAAGCCATGAGCAAACTTTGTTATGCGGTTGAACCGGGGCCGGGGCATCACATCAGCGCGCGCGATGATTTTTCTTTACCGCGTGACAGAGCGGAAAGCGAAACGGGTCGCGCGCATTTCGCCGCCGTCATTGTGACGATCGAAGACATGGATTTCTTATGGCTTGGCGCAGCGGGTAATCGGCGCGCGTCTTACCGATTTGCGAATAACAAAATTGAAGCGCGTTGGTTGGTGCCTTAAGCATTATGCGCGGCGCGCAGGCGCGCAAAGCCCGCTTCAAGATCTGCCTTTAGATCCTTTGTATCCTCAAGACCAATTTGGATGCGCAGCGCCGGCCCCCCCGGATTCCATTTCGTCGCTGTGCGATAGGTCGCGCAATCAAACGGAACAATCAAACTTTCAAATCCACCCCACGAATAACCCATGCCGAAGAGCGCCAACCCATCAAGCATGGCCGCAACGGCGTTCTGCGATGCGGGTTTGAGAATGATCGAGAAAAGACCGGATGAGCCTGAGAAATCGCGTTTCCAATTTTCATGGCCGGGACAATCTTCAAAAGCCGGATGAAGTATTTTTGCGACTTCAGGCTGCGCTTTTAACCAATGCGCCATTTCAAGTGCGGCGCGTTCTTGTTCTTTGAGGCGCAACAACATTGTGCGCATGCCACGAAGGGCGAGGAACATGTCTTCGGGGCCCGCGCAAATCGCCATCGCATCATAAGTGTCACGCAAATTTTTCCATGTGCGTTCATTCGCCGAAACGAGACCAAGCAAAATATCCGAATGGCCTGAGAGATATTTTGTGCCCGCTTCAATGGCGAGATCGACACCCTTTTCATGCGGAGAGAAAAAGAAGGGTGTCGCCCATGTGTTATCCATCAACACAACCGCACCGCGATCATGTGCGACGCGTGCGATGGCTGGCACATCTTGCACTTCAAAGCTTTGCGAGCCGGGAGCTTCTGTGAAAACGGCTTTTGTGTTGGGCTTGAAAAGCGAAGCGATGTTTTCGCCGATCATCGGATCGAAATAAGTTGTCTCAACGCCAAATCGTTTCAGCAAACCATTGCAAAAAACACGCGTGGGCCGATAGACGCTGTCAGTAACGAGAAGATGATCGCCCGCTTTCAAACAAGAGAGCAGTGCGACGGAAACGGCAGCCAATCCGGAAGGAACACAGACTGTTCCGGCGGCTTTTGAAATTTCGGTCCAAGCCATTTCGAGCGCGTCGCTCGTTGGCGTTCCTTGAGTGCCATAAATATAGCGTCCTGTTCGATTGAGAAGGACCTCCATCGTTGGCGACAGAACGGTTGAGCCGCGGTAAATGGGCGTGTTGATGAAGCCATGTTGCTCTGACGGATCACGTCCCGCATAGACGAGCTTGGTGCGGTCGGCGAGGCGCGAAAACGCTTCTTGCGTCA
>Ga0129333_10003563_pt1 | contig 14588 bp, 20 predicted proteins | sample CPB6_08_DNA_FD_94474 | JGI IMG/M metagenome (GOLD analysis project Ga0129333, IMG submission 94474) | Freshwater to marine salinity gradient microbial communities from Chesapeake Bay, USA - CPBay_Sum_0.6_0.8_DNA | ecosystem: Environmental > Aquatic > Marine > Coastal | place: USA: Chesapeake...
GCCGTTAATCCTTTTAGAAATGAACCAAGATATTCATTTAATATAGCTGAATTAATATGTTCAAACAAATCATCCTTCTTTGATTTGTTTTTTACAAATTCTTGCAAGTTTTTATATACATCTGAATGAACTCCAACTTTACGACAATATCTAACTGAATCTTTACCTAAGAAATCTAATCGTATCATATTATCATCTAATAAAGTTAAATGTTCTACACGCAACGATGTAACACCTACTGTATCAGCCTCTTCTTTTGTATCCTTACTACCACCTACACGTAATGCAAGATTATCAATAAAATATAGGGCGGTGGCAAGTTGTCTATTTTTCATATCATTATCATTTAATTGTTTTTCATAATCTTCGCGTATTTTAGAAACTCTCTTTTTTAAATCTCTTGCTAAATCAAATTTAGATTGATCACTCTTAGATTTAAAAAATGAATCTAAACTGGTGAAAATATATTTATTCTTTCCTGTAATTTCTTCTTTCCAAGATGCTAACCAAATTACATTTCTATCGTGAATAATTTCACCCCATTTATGGCCGTGAATTGGAACCTTTGGAACTACACTATCCTTTGAAAGATTTAAAGTAACATCTTCTGGCATTATACGTTTTTTAATCATACCAATTTTTGGATGTGTTCCACGTCCTAAGAAAATACCAGGAGGCTCTATTTTATAATTACCAACTTGTTGTTGAACACCATCAATAATACAAAATTTATAAGGTTCTTCAATAATATCTTGTTTCTTCTTCATTTCTTCTTTCATTTCTTTAGTTATTTCTGCTTTTTTATCTTTCTCTCTAATAAGATAATTTTTAATAGGAGTGAAATCAATTTCACTAATATTATTAACAGTTAGGTCTTTTGGTAATGTTGGTTTGAATTCTTTCCAAAAGTTTTTATTAAATGTATTATTTTCAATATATGGTGTACCAATAAATCGGGCATACATTGTTGCGTATTCTTCAGCTAATTCTGGTAATACTATATTTCTATTATTAATAATAACTGGTGTTTTATGAGGAACATATTCAGGAGGAAACATTGGACCATTATGTTGTAATACAGTCCATTGTGGTGTACCACCGCCTAATAAAAAATTAATTTTCCAATGTTTTGAACTACAACATTTATGTTTATTTGTGCAATATCTCTGACATTTTTGCATATTATAAATATAAAAGAAAAAGTTTTAATACAAATATTTATAGATTAAATTAATAGCTGCATATAGTAATATTACTTCTCATTAGAAGCTGCCGCACAACTGTGTTGGCGACTCAAAAAGTCTAGTTGAGGAGGTGCAGGAAACAATGTCCCATATGATGCATTTGAAGTTCCAATAAATTGACTTAGCTTATTATAGATTGTATTGTGCAAACCTTTCGCAAAGGTGATAATGTTCTTGTCAATCTCATTATTTGCTTTCACAGTATCAAAAACTTTTAGAGGTGAACTGAACAAATGTTTAACTACATTCACACTATTCATAGTAGCATACTCTTGAAACTTTTGTTCCTCTGTTGGAAGTTCTCGAAGAAATTTATTGCTAGCAATCAAAATGTGAAGAGTACGTGGATCAATAGTCCACATCTGTGTTGGCTGAAAGACTACACCAGTTCCCTTGTCAGTCACCATAACAAGATCATCGCCGTTGGGGTTATCGTTGTCTAGGAGCACAATAAAGTTGGTCTCAACAGATCCCCAACAAGCAACCATTACACCATCAGTGCGAACAGTTGCCTTCACCGCAGAGTTGAAAAATTGTGCTGTATTTACCTTTGCACCAAATGTTAGAACGTGTACTGAATTTGAAACAGGTTCAGTTACATAACGTCCGCAAACATATTCTGTAATAAAGGATGCGAGATTGAATGGAGCGACAAGAACTTGTTTGAATTGAGACCAGAACTTTGGTTGGATTTCCATCAACTCATCATAAAGTGTCTTGGATACGAATACACTCAATGTTTCGAGCGGGTACTTGGTAGCAAGAATCTTCATATCCTGCTCAACAAACAACATTTTAGCAGTTAGACTGCTGCACTCTTGTAGTCCAGGATAGCAAGACATTGCAAAATAGGTATCAGGAAGAATACTAGGAAAATGAATATTTGATAGTAGATTAGGCATTGACAAAAGATTTGGGACACCACCAAAAGTGTTGTCTTTACGATCTTGAGCAAGTGTGCAATAACGACTTCCTTGGATGTCGTGAAAATCGATCTGATTAGTAGTCACTGGAGCAGATTGAATCAAGCGAGCAAGCGTGCTCATATCACTTGAGTGAATAATCCGGCATGGATTCTGAATTGTCGCGGGAATATTAATCCCATTCTTAAGACCGGCAGTCACACGAAATGTCCCAGCAACAAACTGAGAACCAAAAGCATCATATTGAATTGCAATAGAAGTAGCCATTAAAATTAGTAATTATAATAGTATTAGTGGTATATATTTTCAATTTTTTAATCATCGAATTTATGAGATGATTAAGAATATTGCTGGGAACTATGTTCTTATCAATTTTTTAGTGCTGAAATATTGAATAATATATAATATAAGATTATATTGTTATATTATTAATGGATGATATGATTAAAATTCACTGTGAAAAGTGTACCTATACTATTATTCAACCTAATTCTGAATCAATTTATTGCCCTTCGTGTAATCATATTTTTGAGAATACTGATAATACAAGACATGTTTTAGCAAATCTTGAAAAGGCTTGTGAAGAAATTCCTCATACTTTTATCAGGTCTATGTCAATTTATATGAAAGGTAGTATTAATAATGTTGATATGTTGTTTTTATTAGATACCGGGGCAGAAATTTCTGTTTTACCAGAAAACTTTATTGAGGCGTGCAAATTAAATAAAATCTTGGACAAAGAATATAATGGTAAATTAAAGGGTGTGGGACAAGCAGATATTATTGGTAGATTGCATTATGTAGATTTACTTTTAGAGTGTGGTGTATATCCTTGTAGTTTCACTGTAACTAATAATAATAATTTACCACCTATTCTTGGAATTGATATGATGTTAAATTTAGGAATAACTATTGATTTTCTAAAAAAGAAAATTCATTTTCCTAATACTTGTAGTGTCGATTTTATCAGCAAATAATTTTCTAGTTTATATTAATGAAATTATATTATTTTAACCCTTCTCAATTTAAACCTATTCTTATTATTGTAGCTAAGTTAGATAATGAAGAATCTATGGAAAAATTAGAAGCTTATACAACTGAAATCTTTCAAATATTAATGGATGAAAAAGAAGCAGATGAAACTAATATACTTGTATTTAGTGTAATAAAAGATCATGATAAATCTACTATTAATCTGATTCTACCTTCCACTCAATCTAATGTAAATCTTGTAAATAAATTGGAAAAAGATACACAATTAGTTAATAAAATAATAGTTCAAACTTTAATGAAAAATGATACAAGTTTATATTTTGATTTGAGAGATGATAAGATATTAATTCATAGTGATAAACTTAACTTGAGTCAATTAACCAAATTCTATTTATTCTAAAATATTGGAAAGCTCAATATTCTTACTAGAAAAGCTTTGCTTTTCCACTAAAATATTGAAATAATATAGCATTTTTACCTTAATTTATATAGTTTAATGCAATCCGCAAAAACATTATGGTGTTCATATCAGTATATTGAGAATATGATTAAATCGTTGGGATATAATCCATTTCGTGAGAATCATATTCATTCTTGTAAGTATGGCAATACTTGTAGAGGTGCTCATACTATTAATGAAATTAAAATGGCTCCGGAAGTAGTCAGATTTTCTAGTCATACCAAATCAAAAATTGATTGGGTTAAAATATATTTAGATATTATAAGTGTAATAAAAAAAGATAGTCCTAAAATAAAAAATCCTGAAAAATTTCCAGATATTTCTATGGATTATGGTCCTGAACAATTTATATTAGTTATAGGATTATGGAAACAATTAGCGAGTTATCATCGTAAAATTTATAAAGATGAACAATTATTTGAAAGTTCTGGATATGATTTCATTGAGGATATTCCTATGTTTAAATTATCTGAAAATTATGAAGATATTGTATGGCCATTTGAACGTATGACACATTTGTGTTCAACTTATATGAATATGATTAATTGTATTGAAATGAAAAAGAGAATTTCAATTCGAGATATTTGTACTGCACCTGGTATTAATTGTAAAAATGGTTCCCATAAAATAAGTGAAATGATTTGTATTGATCATTTTATGACAGGAAAGTGCAAATGTGAAACAGAAGAGGATTATAATATACATTGTATGAATCTACAATCTAAAATTAAAGAAACATCTGATGTAATGAAAGTTAAGAAACTTGAAGAGAAATTAGACAGTCTTATTTCATCTCGCTCAATTCATTATAATATTACACCGTTTATGACATTATATAATAATTATATGGATTTAATTAAAAGAGAAAATGAAGAAATTAAAATGATGGAACAAAGATTGATAGAATCAGTTACTATTCAATCTGAAAATATTAAACCTGTAATTAAACTTAAGAAATTAGGAATTAAATGATCTAAAGAATATTATCTGTTATAATATAAATGACAACTGAAATAATTAAACAATTCAATGATGTTCTTGAATCATTTATTATACAAATTACACCTGTAGTTGGTTCGTCTGTTAAGACTAAATTTGATTTATTAGTTCAAATGAATTCTGTTTTACCAATTGAAAAATATTTACTTTATGCCCTCCCTATGCGAGACCAAATTATGAATCGCGAGGAGTCATATTTTAATAATAATGAGAATCATAAAGATGATGATGTACTTGATTTAATTATAACTATTAAGAAAGTCTATCATACAATGGATAAAGCTTCACAAAAAAATATTTGGGATATTTTCCAAGCAATGTTAATTCTAGGTGAAGAATATTTACGTATCAAGTTTGGTAAGAAATAAGTTCCTAATTATTCTAATTAAAAAAAATTGAAAGATAGATTTTAAGATTTAAATTTATTTAATACTTAATGTCAGAATTTATTAGATATGACAACAACTTATGGTGTTTACTCAAGATGAAAAGTAATAAAAAATATTCTTTGGATGATATTAAAACGATCCTTAATAACAAGTCCTTGAATTTTCGAGATATCAATCGTTACTTTCCAGATATGAAGTGTTGTTCTTGTGGTAAATGCAGTATTAATATGCAACGTATACTTGATTATGTTGAAGCTAATCTAATTGGAGGTATATCAAATAAAATTTCACATTATTATGAATATAGTCAACAACCAATTGAAATTACAAATATGACTTTTGAATAAAAATATTTATTTAAAAAATAAATATTACTATTTATATAATGTTTACTACTGTTCCTAAAACAAATCCATTAGATGTGTATAGTACAATAATGACTCAATTTCAGAGTATTAAGAATTCTAATTCTTTTATTAATTATGTTATGATTCCTCCTACTGAATTATTAAGTATATCAAATATTGTGGCAGATTCTATAGATAGATTAAGTGAATTATCATCGTTATATGTAAGAAAACATAATGATAGCACTATTTCTGTTAGTACAATTGAGAAGATGAAAAGTATGTATGATCTTCATAATGAATTATTAGGTCATTTATATAATTTTGCAAAAATATCAAGTTACGTAGTTGATGGAATGAAAGATATATCATCAAATAGTATGAATGCTGAATTTAATAGTTATATTTATTATGATATTGTTAATCGTCATAAATTAATTATATTACAAATATTTGATACTATTAAAAAAATAAATGTTTATTGTATGATTCTAAAAGATAAATTTTAATGTTTCTTTGTAAATACATTCTTCTCTCCAACATAAAAATCTGAAAATTGCCACGTCTTATTAATATTCTTTGGCCAATCCTCTACTTTAGTTAAACCGAATTTACCTAATAATGGTCTTGTCCATTTAACAAATCTCTTGACTGGCATATGTTCTGGTAATATAAATCCTCTGTAATCTTTCTTTTTCATTAAATCAAGAATGTGAAATACTGATCCCAAATAACCAGCTAATACTTGTAGACCAGTTGCATTTATAATATGTTTATATTTATTATCAAATAACTTTCTAGCTTCTTTTATATCTAATAATGAACCAACCCAATATACTTCTCCATCTTCAAAAAATAATGTGCAACCTAATTCATCTTTACCTTCTGTAATATCACTCGTTAACAATTCAGCATTATCTTGATATTTCATATTATTATTAACAACTTCATTTAATGATTCCATAGATGCTTTACATGGTTTATAAACATAGTAACAACTTGGTTTATATTCTATCTTGTTTGTTTTATTATTATATAGAGTAAGACTTTTAGCAAGGGTATAACATTCTTCATGTCGAATTAACATACCTTTCATTTCTTTGCTGTGAGGAGTGTATGTTTTAGCCCAACTTTCAAAACCCTTTTGATCTACAATATATTCATATTTAGATGATAATTTTTTATTAAGACCATCTGGCTTTGTTTTCTCATGTGTCCCCCAACTCAGTTCCAGATGATGAAATGCCTCGTCATACCAGGATTCACCATCACCAGACCATGTATTTAAATATGTATTTGGTTTCTTTGGTGTTTTATGTATTTGATTATCATTTTCAGATATATGAACTGTTTTTAATCCAAGTTTTTTAGCAAGATCAGCATAATCTGTATATTTATAATTATATTTCATCTTATTAATTCGTTCCAGTGCATAGAGTGCCCATATACTAACATTTCCTGGATTACATCCCATACTAACTACAAAATTACATTTCTTCTTATCATTTTTACAAGCATCTTCAACTGCTGTAAATCTTGAATAGAATGTTTCATCTACTGGATCCATCTTTTCTAACTCCCATGTTTCCATTGCAGAGTTAGTATATGATATACCGTGTTTATTACACAATTTATACATATCTTCTGTATTTACATCATATGATGCATCAATTATAATATCGTCTTGACCTAATTTTAACTCCTCAATAAATATTTTCTTATAATTATCCTTAGTTATTTGAACATTTATTCTTTTTATTTTTGGGTCTATATTTTTGAAAGCATTTGGGAGTTTATCTATAATTGTTATATTTTCTAAAGGAATATTAATAAACTCTCTTAATAAGGGGATCACTGCTGTACCAATTCCTCCTGAACCAATTACTACTAATTTATTATTAAATTGTCTTTTAGGTTTATTTTTAATGATATCATCTAAATACTTTTTCCTATCCCTAAATTTATTTCGAAATTTATTTTCCAATTTATTCATTATATTAAAATGGAAAATAATATGTTATAAATAGATTGTATTTTTAACCTATTTGAGGCTTTTAATGTACGGGCATCCTAGATTAAAAGTCATTAAAGACTTTTAATGTACGTGAAAATACTTTGTATTTTCATCTTAGATTAAAAACTTATTTTAAGTTTTTAATGTACTTTGAAATATATTTTCCCATATTTCTTTGTATCAGACCACTATCAAAATTCTTTCCTGACAATTTTTTATTACAGTTAAACTTATTATAAAAAAAGCTAGTTGGATCAATTTCCATTTCATTTGCATAAAATCGAACAGGTGTTTCAAAACCAGGAACATTTTGTGAATATTCATCTTGGAATTCTGGATCCACTGCATATGAGACATCTATTCGAAATAATATTGGTTTTCTTGGAAGAGTCCAAATTAATGGAATATATTTCTTATATAATTGTCTTGCAAAAGATATTATGTATCGTTCTAATGGTTTCTTAACCTCATCAACAAGACACGTATTTGTTATTCTATCACCATGTGCAATATATTTTGGATTACCATTATGAAAAAATACACGATATTCATTCTCTCTTTTTGTTACCACTTTATTAAAACCTTGTAAAATATAGTATCTGGTTACACCTTTGTCTATTTTAATAGAATTTGTTCCTTGCCCCCAAAAACTTTTATAATTTAGTTTCCTAGCAAAATCTCTAAATTCATAAAAATCCTTAAACTTATCTTTAGCAAATGTTTTAACTTGTTTACCCTCATATGAATAACCTTTTTTAACTACTACTTTATTAAATGTTTTCCACATATCTTGTAAAGTAAACCATAATTTTGTTAAAATTTTATTTTCATCCTCTGGCATATAATTGGGAAAAAATAGTACTCTTGTTTTTGGTAAAGCGGCCCACGGTAACTTTTCATTTAATGTCTTATTGTAGTTCTTTGATGCAAATGTATCGATAACATCAAGAGGAGGATAAACATAAATATCCTTACTAAGTTTTGATACTATTTCTTTCATTTCCATTATAGTCTTATTATTTAAATTTGAATCAGAAAGTACATCCTGGAATAAAAAAATACCTTTAATTGTATCCTCTCCTAGTTTTTCTATAGTTGTTAGAAATTCAGCAGGAGATTTAATTATATTGTAATCAAAACGCATATCACGATGATCTTCTAAATATTTTATTAATTCAGAAGCTTCGGTAAAATAAGGTTCATCGGTTTTTTGAAACCAATATTCTTCACCTAAAATTATAATATTTTTTCTCATTATATAAGATTATATAAAATTATCACTATCAAATAATTTTTTTGTACCACCATCATATGCAACAGCATATTTCCCTTCTATCATTTCCATATTTATCGATTTGTTATCGCACGAATTATCGTAAATTTCAATTAAGAGTCTTCCATATTTATCAAACTCAAAACATTTAATAGTAACTAGTTTCCTTGATTTGCTACATAATTCTTTAATATCTTTTTTAGTCATATTCGCTGTTGTTTTTTGATCTGTTACTCGTTCAATAAGATAGTTTCTAGATTTAATAGCACTTTCTATTTCTTTCATTTTAATATTATTATCACTAATATTTTTTGGGCAAATTTCAGGAGAATCAATATGTAGTAATCTACAATTAATTTTAGTCATTTCATTTCCCATATTAGGACATTTTACAACACAATAAATTGTATCTCCATCATAAACATTTACTACTTTAGCTGTTAATGTTAGACCTGCTAATGAGAACTCTTTAGTTTCATAAGTAGCTTCTTTAAGAGATGTATCATATGATATGCATTGACCCATTAATTAGCAAGTTAAAATGTAAAATAATAAATTAAAATATCATTTTTTTAATCTCATTATATATAATTATGTATACTACGCAACCTATAAAAGCGGTATGTGTTATCGTATCAAAACAAATTGAAGGGGTTGTATATTTAGAACAACATTATGATATGACAACTATATCTGGAACAATAAAAGGATTGAAACCAAATAGTTTGCACGCTATTCATATTCACGAATATGGTGATTTGACTGAAGGATGTACTAGTTGTTGTTCTCATTATAATCCATATAAAATGAATCATGGTGCCCCCTCCTCAGCTGATCGTCATGTGGGAGATTTAGGGAATTTACAAACAGACGCAAATGGGATAGCAACATTTGAGATTATAGATAGTATGGTACGATTGGATGGGCTTCATAATGTAATTGGGCGTTCTATTGTTATTCACGAAGATCCAGATGATATGGGATTGGGTAATCATATGGATAGTATGACAACAGGACATGCTGGGAAACGTATTGGTTGTGGTGTGATTGGATTAGCACGAATAAATTGTTAAAAATTTTGAAAAAACTAATTGTTAATATATAGTTATATTTATTAATGAATAGTATTGGTCTTATTGTTACAATTAATAGTTTTAAAAATCATTTTAAATCTAAAACAAATACAGTAATGTGTAAATCAATCGACGAGGCTAAAGATGAGCTAATTACTTATTTATGCGGACAATTTGATAATCTTAATATTGACTTTCCAGATAATATTAATGATTTTGAATTAATTTGGTTTGATAGGAATTATGTAGAAGCACCTAGTTTTAGTTATAAAATCTTTACAACGCGATGGGAAGAACCGTGGGATAGAGAAGATATTTATAATGATGTAATGGCTAAAATGTTGGAACAAGATAGTAAGAATCCTCCTGATTTTGAAGAACTATATGGAGAACCAACCGGTGCTGAAGAAAATGAAGATAGATTTATGATGAAACCAGAAGAAAATGAAGAGATTAGAGAGCTGGAAGAGAAGATGAAACAAATTATGAAAGAAGCTAAACTAGAACCAATTATGGAAGAGAATTCTGAATGAAATTTAAATTTTTAGAATTCAAATCTAATTTATTTCTAATATTATCAATCATAACATCCAATTCTGATTGAATTAATTTATCCGTACTATATGTTTGTTTAAGATTATTTAATCCATTTAATGAATTTTTTAAATCAGCGGTTAATCTAAAGACTGTTACTGCTGATTTTTCAGATTTTTCTTCTAACATACTATCATTATATTCAAAAGCCTGATTTAATACGTGACTAATAAATTTTAAACTATTATTTCTACTCGAGCCCTTAAACCATCTAGTAATAAATTGAAAATAACTAGTATCAATGTTCATATGTTTCATATCTCCATTTTGAATTAACTTGTCACCTACATCTATTTTTGATAATAGGGTTAGATTAATAAATATATCTTCTAATGATAATTTAATTGTATTAATATCAGGTTCTGATTCTTCAACTATAGGTGTTGAATTAGATTGATTTGGTAAAAATTTAGCTGCAATATTTTTTAATGAAAAACTTGATGATGAAGAACTATTATCATCCATTATATCTAATAATATTAATATTTTTTTATATATTTTCTATAATATATTTGCATTAATTTTACCTGGTAATTTATGACCAAATAATACCATATACACTAATACAATTCCACCTAATAATATACTTCTAGCTTCTGCTATTTCGTGTTTTTGTTTCATTATAAAGAACATAAATAAGTATAATATTACACCTATTACTATAGAGTGTAATAACATCATCAAACCACTTTCTGAGTGATCCATTTATATTATATGGATAGAAAAAATATGAAAATATATTAGTTTTCATATTATTCTAATTATATTTTAATGGAAAACAATATCATTGAAATATATAACGAGATTGCAGATGAATTCAATTTATTCAGAACTAAAGTATGGCCTTGTGTATCAAGATTTTTAAATAGTTTATCCTCTAATAGCAATGTATTAGATATTGGTTGTGGTAATGGTAAAAACTTTACTGCCCGAAATGATATTAATATGATGGGAATTGATTTGACTGAAAAGTTTGTTAATATTTGTAAAGGAAAAGGTTATAATGTGAAATGTGCATCTATGACAGATCTCCCATTTGAAGATAATATATTTGATGCATTTATTGCTGTTGCATCATATCATCATCTAGATAACGACTATGATAGGAAACGAACTCTTGATGAAATGTATCGAGTGTTAAAACCAAATGGAAAGGGTCTGATTGTTGTTTGGGCTATGGAACAATCAAGACCAAGTTTTTTCTCTAACGATGTAAAGATTAAAGAAGAAGGTAAAACAAAATTTCATTTTACAAAATCTGATGAATATGTAGAATGGAAATCACCAACTGGTAAAGTATATAATCGTTATTATCATATTTATAAAGAGGGAGATCTTAAAGAAGAAGTATCCCGATTAAAACCAGAGTTTAGTGTAGAAAATATTGGTTGGGAAAAGGGGAATTATTATATGGTAATTAATAAAACTTGAATCTTAGTGTATCAAATGAGCCAATATTTCTTTTAACAATATGTTTATAATCATTATTTATAAATAATAGATCAAACTCTTTTGGTTTATATAATCCGTTTGAAGTTTCTAATATAACATCAGTTTCCATATTATAATAATATAATACGCTATAATTAGTAGATTTTAAATTCTCAAATTCACGATTTCTTTCAAAATTATATAATAAATTTAAATCATTATTAATAGTAAGCATACTATCTAATGGCAATATACGATATTTTCTTTGTAATAAATGAAAATTTGGTCCAATATTAATATTAGAATGACTGAATGCTGTGTAAATATAATCAATAAGTTCTGCCATTGGATTTAATTCATATTGATTATGCATAATACTATATGGTTGATTAATACCATATAGAATTCTACTACCATTGGCTCCAATCGGTTGATTCTTTTTATTTGGAATTTTAGTCAAGTATTCTTTTAATCTGTAACTACTAAATCGACACTGTTTAAACATTAACTATAAAATTATAATTATTGTTTAAATAAATTTATTAAAATTGGGGGAGTTTTTTAATGGAACTATCAATGTTAAAGGAAGTTTGTTAGACTCCCTTCTTCAGAGAGTCTAAACCATTGAACCACGATGTGGCTCGGATAATTCTAGCTTTTCTTTTCGTTTTCCACTATGCGGAATACTTAGGAGAAATGTTTCGAACATAGAGAACATCAAACTGTATCACTACAGTTATCAAGCCCTCGTATTAAAAAAGAGATACTTATTGTGGGTTTTTGGCCTAGAACTAGTTCTAGGCCATCGACCAATAGACCTTTATATTAAGGAACATACAGTCAGTTAAATTTTCAATTTTTTTCGCCGTTAAGGCGCTGGCTAATAACATTACATAGTATAGTTATAGAATAAATAATTTGCTTTTTTAATAGATATAAAGACTAGTGAATACATATTATTATAATGGCTACTAATAAACTTCAATTTGGCTGCTTTAATGTTAAACTTACCAATACAGATGGTTCATCCGAAACTGTACTTTGCAAGCCCTTAACTCAATCAGATTATGCTGATGGTTGGCAATATGTATTACCTCAACGCACAAAGAAATCAGATCTTCATAATTGGAATGTTTCATTGGCTCAACTTCCTCCTCATCTATGGTCAAAGTGCCATACTTATTATAATGATGAGGGTAAAGAATGTTATCGTAAAATCAATGATAATATTTATGTTTACAATGTAGTAAAAACTGATTTTGATGATATGATGCGCGAACTTTATCATCATCTTCAACGAGTTAATCCAGACAAGACTACAATTCGTACTCTAGTAAATGAACTCAAAGATAATGTATCTGGTTGGCTTTTAACTCGTGCTAACAATGTACTTGCATCAAAACATCATCTTCTATAAAGTTTTCTTTTCCATTGTTCTAGTATTCCAATAATTCGAACCATATGATATAAATATCTCATCACCCTTATTTATATTTTTATTGGCTGTGATTTTCATTCCATCTTTCTCAATTTTCCAATCAGCTGAGGGAACATCTGCATGATTATACATTGAGCTGTATCCAAATACAAGAACTGCTTTCTTGTCATTGGTATCACTTGGTTTAGAAAATATATAATCTCTAACAACTCCAGTGAATTTTTCTAATTTATCTTCGATATAAGGAGAGAACTCTAATATTTCTCCAGCTTTAATATCGCGTAAAGCATAAACACCATTACCACCAACAGGTGATTTTTTTATTTGAAGAGTATTAAATGGGCTAATATATGTATTAGACATACGATCAATATTATGTTTCTCTTTAAAAATATAAGCAACTAAGAAAACTATAATAAGTAGTAATATAATTGATGAACGATTCATATTACTATATATTAGAAAATTGTTAATCATTTTTTTTATCTTCAGATTCTATTTTAGAGTTATTATTTAACATATTATACATATTCATAACCGTTAATGATCCTGTATCAGGAAATAATTTGGGGACAAGGCCGTGAATAAAAAGAGCCACACCTCCTTTTATTAAATGGAAACCAAAATACCAAGCATGTCTAAGATGTTGGAGATAGGTCATTTTTCTTTGTTCAGGGTGTTCAATGAAATAACTATGAAACATATATTAAATTTATATTTTATTTTTTGTAAAACGTACTATTATTTATCTTGCTATAAAAAAATATATAATAATAAATAATATGAAAACTCTTAACCAAACTATGGATTATGGTAACCATATTATTTTAGATTTATATGAGTGTGATGAATCTAAACTATATTTTTCTAATCATAATATTTTAGCATTTATTGATTATATTATTAAAAGCAATTATGGAACAGTTGAATCTTCTAATTATCATATATTTCCAAATGATGCATATACCATAATGGTTTTACTATCAGAGTCACATTTTACAATTCACACTTTCCCTGAAAATAAATATGTTTCTATTGATGTATATACTTGTGGATCAAATGTACTTACTTTTAATATTGCTACAAATATTATCCAATATTTTAAATCAAATAGACCTGTTGTCAATCATATTATTAGAAATAATTTTAATAATAATGTGGAGATTAAATATAATGCTAATGATTATATGGCAAAGAAAGATAATATGTTAGTATTACTATCAAATGTACAAATACTAAGTAATAGCAAAAATAAGATAGTCTTATTAGAAGATAATATCGAATACACTATTGAAAATAATCATATTCTATAATTATTTAGAATATCCTATTGAAAATAATCATATTCTATAATTATTTAGAATATCCTATTGAAAATAATCATATTCTATAATTATTTAGAATATCCTA
>Ga0129333_10003564_pt1 | contig 14587 bp, 17 predicted proteins | sample CPB6_08_DNA_FD_94474 | JGI IMG/M metagenome (GOLD analysis project Ga0129333, IMG submission 94474) | Freshwater to marine salinity gradient microbial communities from Chesapeake Bay, USA - CPBay_Sum_0.6_0.8_DNA | ecosystem: Environmental > Aquatic > Marine > Coastal | place: USA: Chesapeake...
CCCGACCAACGCCACCCTGGCCACCTCGGGCAACTGGAGCGCCACCTACGACATCGACCTGATCCCCATGGTTCAGCTCACCGTCAACAGCCCCCTCGACACCTCCACCATCTGATAATCAGAGTGTGGACGAAGCTGCCCCACCTTCGGGTGGGGCTTTTTTATTGGCGCTACACTGCAAGAAAGTATGTGTAGTAGTTGTGGCCGCCACGATCAATGCCACATTGAGTAGCGCCTCCGCTAACAGCTATGTGACGCTGGCCGAGGCAAATACTTACTTTGAGACTGTCCCCAGCTCCACGACTTGGGACGACAAAACTGACGACCAAAAGAACCGCGCTTTGATCTCAGCAACCCGCTGGATCGACAGCTTGAACTTCTATGGCGACCGTTGCGACAACGACCAAGCCCTCAAATGGCCGCGCAACAACTACCACGTCGATCAGGTGGAGCTGGTCTGCAGCGTCATCCCAGCCGACATCAAATATGCCACCTACGAACTGGCACGCGCTTTAGCTAACGACACTGGCGCCATCACCGACGCCACGGGCGAAACCGGCCTTTACGAAGCCGTCAAACTGGGCGACATCGAAGTTAAGTACAACAAATCCAGCCAGGCCGTCGGCACCATCAACAACGTGTTCGACGTTTACCCCTGGCTGCAGTCTTATCTCGGCGCCTACTGCCTTGGTGGCAGCGGCGGTTATCAAGTCCGCGTCGTAAGAGGTTGACATGGCTGGAGCACTCGACAGTCTCTTCAAAAGTGTCGCCAAGTCTGTGGTATCAGATCTTGGTACTGCTCTAGATACCAGCATCACTTATACCCGCAAAACTGCCCCGACCTACGACGTAGACACTGGCGCTCTAACTACAACAAATACCAGCTATTCCAGTATCAAAGTTCCGGTTGAGTTTGTGGTTTCGGAGGAAGAAGAAGGCCGCGAACAACGCCAGGCTAAGGTGTACATCACACCCGACAAAATTGGCGGCAACCAGCCAACTCTCCAGGACGAGATCATCCTTACGTACGCAGGATCCACCCGTACCGCCCAAATCACCGACATCCGCACCTATCGCGGCGGCCAAGAATACCTCTACATCCTGCTGGTGCGGTTCTGATGGCACGCAAAAGAGGTATCGGTAACATTGTTCCTGATCTAACAAAGCAGTTGGATCGAGACTTTAATGCTTTTATTCAAGTAGCTCTTGAAGGACTTGCTTCTAAAGAAAACAGCCCTGTTTATACCGGATTCTTTGCATCCAGCTGGAAAGCATCAACACAAAGAACAAAACCACAAGACCGCGTTGAAGATTTTGCTCCATGGTCTGACCTTAAGAAACGCCGCAGCAAAGGAGACACCACGGCATTTCGAATCGAGCCGCGGTTTAAAACACCCGAGTTTAACTATCGATCCAAAGTGTTTATCGGTAATGCAGCTAAGTATGCTGCGTATGCACTGGAAAACCCTAAAGTTGCAAACTTTGTACAGGGCGAGCTGAGAGATCTCATCCGCAGCAGTTTCAACGAGAAACGCGGTCCCCAGATATTTGTTGGCGTAACCAAGGGCACTGGCGGACTTGGTTTCTTCCGCAGCCGCGACTATGTTTCTTACGAGAAGATCTAAGCCATGAGCCTTGTAAGTGTCCGTGCGGCCTTCGAAAAAGCCGTAAAAACTGCCGTAGACGCCGCCGACAACACTGTCACGGTGGTGTACGACAACACGCCTTACACAACCCCCAGTAAAACCACGAAGTACGTGGTCATCTCAGTCAATTTCAACCGCTCCACCATGCAGAACATGGGTGGGGCGGCTGACTTTTACAGCGGAGTTATCAGTTGCAACGTTTACGTTCCTAAGAACGCTGGTACCTCCGTGCTTGCCGCTATCAGCGAAGCGGTGATCGACGGCCTTACCTCCGTCAACGCCTCTGGGTACACCGACACCTACAACTGCGACCCCCGCGTCCTCGACATCGTCGGTCCGACACCGTTAGACATTGAAGACCGCTCCCACTTTGTGGGACTGATTTCTTGCCAGTTCACAGCAAACGCCTAGTGTATTATTGAAGAAAGCACTTGTTTGAAATGCGAGCTGCAGAACTCCTGCGCAACAAGTTCGGCGTCAGCCAGCTGTACAAGCACGAGGTAAAAATCGAAGGTGAAACTCTGCTGGAGATCTACTGGCATCCTCTGACCATCGCTGAGCGCGAATCCATCCAGAAAAAGTCCGCCGCCGATGACGCAGGCGACTTTGCCCTCAGCCTGATGCTGGAGAAAGCCCTCGACAAAGACGGCAAGCGCCTTTTTGCTGATGGCGACCGCGCCGTTCTTCGCCGCGAAGTCGAAGCCAGCATCCTCCAGGAAATCCAGCTGGCAATGCTGACCTCTGGCACCGAAACCAAGGTGGAGGAAGCGAAGGCTGAACTAAAAAGCTAACAAGGACTGGCTGTTCATCTTTTTTCTGGCCAAAGAACTAGGAATGACTGTCAAACAACTATGCGAGCAGCTGACCGCCGAAGAGCTTGTCGGCTGGAGCGCCTTTTACGAAGTAAAGGCAGAGGAAGAGGAAAAGGCTATGAATACAGCCAAAACTGGCAAGGCTGTGCAAGCCATGAGCAGGCGTTAGACTTCCCAGAGAGGTTTCGCGCCTGATCGTGGCCAACTACAGCGTAGATATTGAATTAGCCGTAAAAGGCCAAGGTCAACTCCGAGCGTTAGAGCAGCAGATAACTTCACTAGAGCAAGCAGCACGAAAATTAAGAACTATTGAGATTAGTGGGGCAACTAAGTTAGCAACTAGCGAGTTAGAAAAACAAAGAGATTTATACATAAAGTCCGGAGTCGCCAGGCGCGAGGCTTTAATACTCGCCAATCGAGAGCTTGAAACTGAACGAAAAATAAACGAAGTAATCGATGCACGCCGAGAACTTCAACAGAAACAAAAAACTGCTAGTCAGCGTGCCGAAAGCCTCGCTCTCGGCGCAGGTTTCCCCTTGCTGTTTGGCGGCGGTGCAGGCAGTGTTGCAGGTAGTGTATTAGGTTCCTTTTTTGGTACGGGTTTTGGTGGACAGATTTTAGGCGGAGCACTGGGTCAAGCACTGGACCAGGCTATACAAAAAGCAGGTCAATTAGGTTCAGCAGTACAACAATTAAGTCTTAATGCTTTAGAGGAAAGTGGTTACCGAGTAAGTGCAACTTTACAAACGCAAGTTGAACTGCTTAAACAAGTAGGGGATGTCAGAAGTGCACAAGCCGCAATAGAACAAGATATTCTTGTAACTACAGGAGCTTTACCCGGAACAACATCCGGGATAGCGGACGCCGTCAATCTATTAAATAGCGCTTGGAACGAGACTACGACAGCTGTATCTACTCTTTTAGGTATCCTCGGGGCTCCCTTTGCGGCAGCTTTAGCTGCAATACTTAACGCGGTTAATCTTATTGTAAAAGGTATAAATGTTGCCCTTTCAACCGTCGGAGCGGTACTGAAAACAGTCGGCGAATTTGTAGTCAAACTGATTGCCGGAGACGACGCCGTAAGAAACATCAATGATGGCTTAAGAGCTAATAACCAAGAATTAGAAAAAGCCCGTGCTATTTACGCTGAAATTCTTGCCGCTAACAACGCTGAGATACTACTAAATAAAGAGATAATTAGTCTAGAAAAGCAGCGTACTGCGGGACGGACAGAAGCCGAAAAATTATATAATGCTCAACTAGATTATCAACAAAAGCAAAAAGAGATTGAGGCCCAGTTCGACAAGAAAAAGGCGGAGATTAATAGTGGGCTAACCGAAAGCAATGGACAACTTATTGAACAGCAACTTAAACAAAATGAAACTTTACGGAGCCAAGCGCTAGAACTCGCCAGTATTAAGGCTAAACGTGCTGAAAGTGTGATTATTGCCGCCGAGCAAGACAAGCGCGATCGGGAAACAGCACAAAAACTAGAGCAACAACGCAGAGAACTGGAACGCATAGCAAAGTTACGGGTTAAGCAGCTGAGCGATGCCCAAGACGCATACAACCTGGCTGATGCAGATCGCAACATAGCCGGTGCAATTACAGACGAAAGCAAATTAGCGGCAGAGTTTGATCGTGAGCGAGTCAAGCGAATGATAGATTTCCGCAAACTGTACGCAGATTCTCTCAGCGACAAAGAACGTGAGTTTCGCATAGAAACTCAGTATTTAAAGGCTACCGAGGCGCAAATTATTTATGAAGACAAACTGACTGAAATACAAAAAACACGTACACGAGAGCTATACGCACAATTAGGTGCTGTAGACGTGCTGGGTAAAAAGACACAAGACAGATTAGCAAACGCTTTTGGCGGATACACAGACATACCATTTATGCCCCAGTTAGATCTTGTGCCCGGTATTACCGATGGCAAGCTCGGCAGCGAACTAGAAAAAGTACGCATGGAACTGGAGAAACTGATTGAACCTGCTAATCAAGTTAGTCGGGGAGCCGAGTCTATTGGCAAGGCTTTTTCTGACTCTTTTGTGCAAACAATTAACGGGTCTATTTCAGCACAACAGGCATTAGCCAATCTATTTCAGAATACGGCTAATGCGTTTTTAAATATGGCAGCAGAAATGATAGCCAAATATATCCAAATGCAAATTATAGGGTTGGTCAAAAACTTCTTTCCAGGAGGCGGTTTATTTACAGGTGCTGGACCGTATCAATTTGGTGGCGGCGGGAATGTTGCCGGGACCGCATTTAGCCCTGGCCTAAATCTTATGGCGCGTGCGGCTGGCGGACCAGTCTCCGCTGGCTCCTCCTACCTCGTCGGCGAAAAAGGTCCGGAATTGTTCATGCCCGGTACTTCCGGCAAGATCATTCCTAATGATGCACTCGGCGGAATGGGTGGCGGCAGCGTTGTAGTGAACGTCGATGCCAAAGGCTCTACAGTTGAAGGCAACAGCAACCAAGCAAGCCAGCTGGGCAAGGTCATTGGCGCCGCTGTCCAGCAAGAACTCATCAAACAGAAAAAACCCGGCGGCCTACTCGCATAACCAATGGCTACCTTCCCCCTGATCACTCCAACGTACGGCGCACAAAAGAACAGTGCGCCAGTCGTTCGCACGGTCCAATTCGGTGACGGTTATGAGCAGCGTCTGACCTACGGCGTCAACCAAAACCCCAAAGTCTGGGAACTGACCTGGAACGTCTCCGAAACTGATGCCGATACCATCGAAACATTCCTCAACGCCCGCGCCGGGCAAGAGAGCTTCGATTGGGCCCCACCAGACGAAGCCACAACATACAAGTGGGTTTGCTCTACCTGGAACAAATCAATTCCCTATTTGAATCGCGCCACCGTACAAGCCACCTTCCGCCAAGTATTTGAACCCTGATGGCGTATTCAGTTTGGCAAGCCAGTAGCGCCTACGTCGTTGGTGACGTTGTACGCGCCACGGTACAAACAGGCTTCGGTTTTGTCTTCCGCTGCATTGTCGCTGGTACAACCGCAGCCTCTGAACCTGTCTGGCCGACCAAGCTCTACAAAACGAACAACGGCAGCAGCCTTGAAGGTTATGTCGTTGATGGCACGGTCACCTGGGCAGCCATTAGCGCCGTCAGTGCAGAACTGCAAAAGATCAGCCCGAGCGCGATCATCGAAATGTTCGAGCTGGAATTGGTATCCGGCTTGCACTATGCCGCCGCGAGTCCACCAGCCATCACCACCTACCGCTTCCACGCTGGCACGAACGAGCTATCGGGCGACCTGATCTGGGCTGGCAATACCTACAGCAGATTCCCAGTTCAAGCTGAGGGTTTTGAGTACAGCGGCAGTGGTCAATTACCGAGGCCAAAGCTGACCGCCGCCAACCTCAACGGCCTTCTGACGCTGGCGCTATTGGATGTGAACGCCTTCACGCCCGGCAACGACCTAATCAATGCCCGCGTTAGCCGCATCCGCACCCTGAAGAAATACCTAGACGGCGGCAACTTCATCGGCTACACCAACCCGACTGCCGATTCCTATGCCGAGTTCCCACGGGAGGTGTACTACATCGCCCGCAAGACTCTTGAGTCTCGTGATGTGATTGAGTGGGAGCTGGCGAGCGTTTTTGATCTGCAAGGCGTTCGGGCACCAAAGCGGCAAGCTGCGCCCCAGTGCCAGTGGATCTATAAAAGTGCCGAATGCACCTACGCCGGTGGCTTGCCTACCTGCCAGAAAACACTGGAAGACTGCGAAGCCCATTTCGGTACTGGTGTTGAGTTGCCGTTTGGCGGCTTCCCTGGCGTGGGGCAATTCCAATGATTAGCGAAACTCTCAAAAATCAGATCATTGATTATGCAGAGCTGGCATGTCCCAAGGAGATGTGCGGTCTGCTGGTGGTGATCAAGGGCAAGAAAAAGTTTTGGCCGTGCCGCAACCTTGCCGAGCAGCCGAATGACTTTTTCCAGCTTGATCCAGCGGATTATGCCGCCGCCGAAGATGCTGGCGAAATAGTGGCAGTGGTGCATAGCCACCCATACAGCAGCCCGCAGCCGAGTATGGCGGACCAGGTGGCGTGCAATCGCAGCGGTTTGCCGTGGTTGATTGTGCAGCCGCTATTGCGCGAGGTGGTCGAAGTGCTGCCCAACGACTACAAACCGCCACTGGTCGGACGTGAATACTGCTGGGGCGTGATGGACTGCTGGAGTTGCGTCCGCGAGTGGTATCAGCAGGAATGGAAACTAGACCTACCGGATTGGAAGCGACCCCTCCGCAGCGACTGGGATGATGCGCCCCAGTTCGAGGATCTGTATGCCGAGGCAGGATTCCGCGAGGTCGGCTTGCGGCAGATGCAGCTTGGTGATGCGCTGCTGATGTCCATCGGCAAAACCGGCGGCCTCAATCATGTCGCGGTCTATGTGGGCGATCAGTATGTGCTGCATCACATGACTGGCCGCCTATCAAGCCGTGACTTATTGGGTGAGTGGCTCTTAAAATGTACGGGGAAAGTGCTGCGACATGAGAGCCGTTAAGGTCTACGGACAGCTCGCAGAACGCTTGGGGCAGCGGGTATTTCGTGCTGATGTTGCCAGCCCGGCTGAGGCGATTCGTTTCCTGTGCGTCAATTTCCCCGGCTTGGAGCAATGGCTGATCGATAGCGAGCAGGATGGTGTCGGCTATCGGGTGAAAGTCAGCAAAACGGATATTGGGTACGACGATATGGGAATGAGCTGCAACCCTGATGCAACGATCTCGATTACCCCAGTGCTAGCTGGTGCCGGTGGTGGCACGGGTCAGATTTTGGCTGGCGTGGGTTTGATTGCAGCCTCGTTCCTGTTCCCAGGCGCGGGTATTTTTGGTGCAGGGGCTGGAGTTTTTGGCTCTGTTACAGGCACAACCGCTGCTGTGTTGACGGCAACTGGCACAGCATTTAGCGCCATCGGCGCATCCTTGGTTCTGTCCGGCACCGCATCACTGCTGACGCCTTCTGCATCGCTGACCAATCCAGCAGCAGGAATCCGCGCATCACGAAATGCTGCAGCTCTGCAGTCCTATAACTTCACCGGCATACAGAACACCAGCATCCAAGGCACTCCCATTCCGCTGGTCTACGGGAAGATTTACACCGGCAGCATTACCATCAGCGCCGGTATCGCCACTACGGAAATCTGATGGCTGAAACAGATCCACAAATTATTGGCGCAGGCGGCGGATTTGGTGGTACCAAAACCAGTGGCAGTGCTGGCGGCAGCGTTCCAGCCCCCACGGTCAAAAAGGACACGATCCAAACCAAGTCCTTTGCCCGCATCCTGGATCTAATCAGCGAAGGCGAGATTGAAGGTTTAGTTGATAACAGCAATAAGTCAATCTTCTTAAACGACACTCAGCTAGTAACTGACGCCGGAAGCAACTTCCTGGGCGTAACCGCAAAAGTAAAGCGTGGCACGCAAGATCAAAAGGAAGACACCAATAGCGGCTTGATCGATGGCTTCCCGAGTGTTGAACGGCAGATTTCTGTAGGCCAAAACATCGAGGCAGTTAATAACACCACTGGCTACTGGTATCGGGAGTGGAAAGAGATTCCAGCCGGTGAGTTCAGTGTTGTCAGCACCTACATCATGGAAATTGATTGGGTGAACCACGGCTTAGTCGCAGGCGATCAAGTATTCATCAACTTCAACAAAAAGAACTCTCCCTGGGACAATCTCTATACCGTTATTGCCAGCGGCCTGACTGATGACGTGTTCCGCGTGCAGATTGCACCAAAGACATCTGGTTATCCCCTGACTCCTGCACAGGCGACCGCTAAGAAGGTTGAAAATCCCAAGGGCGAAAAAATTTATGTCATGCGTAACCGCCTCAGGATTGAGGCAACCAACAGCTTCACTGGAGTAGGTATTGAAACTGCCTACATTCGTTTCCTGCAGCCCAGCCTTGATACGGAGCGCAAATCCAGCACGCTCTACACCGCAACCGGAACCTATAACTCGGAGTATACGGTGCTGAACGATCCGCTACCTACTCCGACTGAGTTCTATATCAAGTGGACGGACAAACCTGGCAAGCTCAGCAAGGCTGCTGTTGATGGCGGCTGGATTCGCATCTCAACTGGCACCTACACAAAATCAGGTTCCACCATCACGGTCACCCGAACCGGCCATGGTTATTTGGCTGGCATGAAAGTCGAACTTAGCTTTGTCACTGGCACGCTGCAAAAAGTCAAAGAGACCTTTACTGTCGCCACTGCACTGACCAACAGCTTCACCGTCACTCGTGCGGCTGGCGCAAATACTGGCAGCGGTAAGTATTACGTTGATGTGCCCGTGGTCAGTGGCGGCATCGTCAAAACAGTCACTGACTCGGAGGTGGATCGGATACGCCTCACCATGAGCTGCCCAGCGTTGCAGCAAACCTCAAGCAAGGGCAACCTGATTGGCTCCTCGTTCCGTTATGCAATCGACGCCCAGCTAAACGGTGGCGCGTACCAGCAAGTCACAGACAAGCTGGTCAAGGGCAAAAGCTCAGGCGGTTTCCAATTCGCCAAGGAGTTCACTCTTAAAAATCTGACCGGCTGGAATAGCACCACAATCTCCAATAACTTCCCGATCAATTTCCGCCTTCGCCGCATCAACGAAGACTCCGAAAGCCCCAAGGTAGTTAATGCCTTCTCGTGGCTCAGCTATACCGAAATCATCGACGCCAAGACCATTTATCCAAACTCGGCATTGATCGGTTTAGAGATTGACGCCCAGCAATTCAACTCCATCCCAACGCGCACCTATCTAATCAAAGGCATCAAGATTCGCGTACCCAGTAATGTCGCAGATAAAATCGATTCAGAAACAGGCAGGATTAAATATGAAGACGCAACCACAGTTTGGGATGGCACATTTACGTCCGGTAAGTGGTGTTCTGATCCAGCTTGGATTCTCTGGGACATTTTGACCAGTCGCCGTTATGGCTTTGGCGAACAGATCCTGACCAAAGCCGAACAGGAGTTGTTTGACGGCAATGCCAGCCGCTTAGATAAGTGGAGCTTTTATGCCGCCAGTCAATATGCCAATGAACTTGTCACTACAGGTTTAGCGGCACCAAATCCAAGCCAAGAGGCGCGGTTCTCCTGCAACGTCAGCATCCAAAGCAGCGAGCAAGCCTTCGATCTGGTCAATAAGATCTTGGGCGTCTTCCGCTCGCAGGCTTTCTGGTCTGGTGGGAGTGTGACGCTGGCGCAAGATCGCCCGCAGGATTCGTCTTATGTCTTTGGTGCGGCCAATGTGATCGGCGGCAATTTCACCTATCAGGGCAGCGATGTTCGTACACGCCCCACGGTGATCGCCGTCCGTTACCTCGACATGGATACCCGCGACACAGCGGTTGAGATTGTTGAGGATGCAGCGTTGATCGCCAAATACGGCATCCAGCGCGAAGAGATCGAGGCGTTCGCTTGTACAAGTCAGAGCCAGGCTGCCCGCGTTGGTCGCTGGCTGTTGTACAGCAACCAGTACGAAACCGAGACGATCACATTCTCGATTGCGATTGAGTCGGGCGTGGTGCTGCGCCCCGGCATGATCATCGACGTTAATGATCCGACGAGGGCTGGCTCGCGCATGTCCGGTCGCGTCAGCAGTGCCACCACAACAACGGTTGTAATTGACCAAGATCGTGCGATTTCAGCGGGCAATACGTTATCGGTGGTGTTGCCGACTGGTTTGCTGGAGACTCGAACAGTCAGCAGCTACGACAGCGGCACCCGCACCATCACCCTCAGCTCGGCATTTAGCCAGGCGCCACAAGCCAACACGGTATGGCTGCTGACTTCCTCTGCGCTGTCGCCAACATCCTGGCGCGTGCTGAGCATCAACGAAAACAGTGAGGATGGCACGTTTGGTGTTACAGCACTGTCCTACAACGGCAGCAAATTCGCCTACATCGAATCCGGAGCACCACTGCAGATCAAGAAAATTTCGGTTCTAAACGCAATCCCGGATACACCAAAGAGCATCAGCTACAAGGAAGCCCTTTACGCAAACAACAACAAAGTGTTTGTGCAGGTCAGCGTTAGCTGGGAGCCTGTCGAAAATGCTGTCGAGTACCAGTTCCGCTTCCGCGTTGATGACGATAACTGGGTCAATATGCCTAATACTTCTTCGACGCAACAGGACATCTTTACTGCCGAGACAGGCAACTACGAGGTGGAGGTGACCGCCGTCTCAGTGGCTGGTAAGAAATCAATTCCCGGCAGCACTACTTTTACTGTTGTGGGCAAGACCGCCCCACCAGCTGATATTCCATAGCCATGCCACTCGAAATCAGCCCTATTGATGACAAAACCGCTGAGCTGAGCTGGCCGTTGCATCCCGATTTGGATGTGTTGATCGGCGGCAAGATCATCATTCGCCACACGCCCAAGACAACCAATGTCGAATGGCAGGACTGCAACGACATCATCCCCGCTGTTCCGGGCAACGCAACCAAGGCTGTTGTGCCCTTGATTTCTGGGACATATGGCGCCAAGGCTGAGGATGACACGGGCAACCGCTCTATCAATCCGACGTTTGTTTCGGTCACGCTGCCTGAGCCGCTATCGCCGTTCACGGTTGTCACCTTCAACGAAGACACCACCACGCCACCGTTTGAAGGCAACCTGACCAACATGCTGTACAGCGCCGATCAAGACGCGCTGATTTTGGATCAAGGCATCAGCATTGATGACCTGGCAACCGACGGCGATTTTGATGCGCTGCCCAGTATTGATGGCGTGGGCGATATTGTCCCAGAAGGTGAATATGAATTTGGATCTGAGCTGGATCTAGGCGGCAACTACGCCGTGGATTTACAGGCAAGGTTCCTGACTCGCGCCTTCCTGCCTGGTGATCTCTGGGATGACAAGCTCGATCTGATCGACCTGTGGAGCGACATTGACGGCAGCACGCTGGACAAGGTGAACGCCACGATGTATGTCCGCAGCACACAGGAAGATCCGACTGGCGCAGATCCGACCTACACCGAATGGGAGCCGTTTATCAATGGCACCAAACAGGGCTGGGGCTTCCAGTTCAAGGTGGTGGCTACTAGCACGGATGTGACGCAGAACATCCTGATCGACGAACTGGGGGCATCGGTGTATTTGGCAAAGCGGCAGGAAATCGGCAATAACCTCGCCACCGGCGCTGGCGCCTATGCGGTCACCTTTGCCAATGCCTTCTATGCCGCACCTAGTCTTGGCATTAGTGCCCAGGACATGCTGACTGGCGACTACTACGTTTTGTCGGGTATCACCCGCACAGGGTTCACGATCACTTTCCGCAATTCAGGCGGTAGTGCGATATCGAGAACGTTCGATTATGTAGCTGTTGGTCACGGCAAGCAACTGCCCTAAACTTCCTTTACCACAGGTGCCATCATGGCTCAGCACGATTACGTCATCGCCAACCAATCGGGCAGTAGCTTCCGCTCTGACCTGAACAACGCGCTGTCGGCAATCGTCAGCCAGAACAGCGGCGCAAGCGAACCGACTACCACCTACGCGTACCAGACCTGGGCGGATACGACCAACGGTGTGCTGAAGATCCGCAACGCCGCAAACAGCGCATGGATCCAACTGTACGAACTAGACGGCACATTTTCGCTTGAGGCTGGTAGTGCCAGCAGCCCTGCGCTGTACTTCACGGGCGACACCAATACCGGAATTTATAGCCCTGGTGCAGATCAGTTTGCTATTAGCACTGGCGGCACCGCACGGGTTTATGTCGGCTCGACAGGATCTGTAGGGATTGGCACTACAAGTCCAGACACAAGCCTTACCATCTCTTATTCGGATAGCGCATTTAATCCTGGAATTAAAGTTACCAATACAAGCAATACAAGCGCTTCTCAGGCAAAAATCTACGCTGTAAATAATTCTGGCGAGTACATTGCTTTGATCAGAAATAGTGACGCACTTGGTGGTGGGTCCGCATTGTTCTCCACTGGTGCAGCCCCTTTAGCTTTTTCAACTAATTCAACCGAACGCGCCCGCATCGACAGCTCGGGACGCCTGTTAGTTGGCACGTCTTCGACCGTTCCCAATAGCAATAATGACACACTGCAGGTTGCTGGAACTGGCGGAGCAAACCTTGGGCTGTCTCGGTTCGTCGCAACGTCTGCTGGTCCTGAGATTAGTTTTTACAAGAGCCGTAACGGCACTATTGGATCACACACGGTTGTCCAGACAGATGATGTATTGGGCAACCTGTATTTCTATGGCTCATCAGGAAGTAACTACCAAGAAGGGGCAAGAATTACCGCTGCCATAGAAGCTGGTACAAAAAGCACAACTTCAATGCCGTCGAGATTAGTGTTCTCCACTACCGCCGACGGAGCGAGCAGCCCGACGGAGCGGCTTCGCCTGACTGCAGCCGGTCTATTTCAGTCAATGCCCATCTACAACACAACAGGTGGCGATGCGGCCAATGTTGTTGTCAACTCATCTGGAACTGTTTATAGATCTACGTCTTCGGCAAAGTACAAGACCGACATTGAAACCCTTCAGGATGAGTTTGCCGATGCAGTTTTAGGGCTGCGCCCAGTCTGGTATCGGTCAACTTGTGCCATTGATAACCCTGACTGGAGTTACTGGGGCTTTATTGCAGAAGAGGTAGCGGAGATTGATCCAAGACTGGTTTCTTGGAAGACCAGCGAAGTTACCTATGACGAAAAGGGCTCGGCGGTGGTCACTGATTTAGACAAACCTGAACCTGAAGGCGTTCAATACGACCGCTTCGTGCCGCACCTGCTCAACCTCATCAAGCGGCAGGGCGAAGCTATCGCTGAACTCCAAGCTGAAGTAGCTGCCCTCAAGGCGTCGTAGCCCTACTCTCTGATCACCCTCACCTGTTAACACCATGACCGTCACGATCACCTGGAAGATTGCAAACCTGGAGCGCGAAATCGCTGATGGGTTTGTTTATACAGGCCACTACACCGTCAGCGCAGAGTCTGCCGAACTCAAGCCTGATGGCACGCCTTACACCAGCGGCGCCTATGGCAGTGTCGGTTTTCAGCGTCCCGGCGACCTGATCCCATTCGCTGATCTCACCGAAGACCAAGTAGTCAACTGGGTCAAAGAAGCCCTCGGTGGCGATGAAAAGGTGGCGCTGATCGAAGCCGCACTAAAAGCCCAGATCGCACAGCAAATCACCCCGACCACTGAGGCAGGAGTGCCATGGCAGTAAAAAGCAAAACCGCGCTGGGACGTGTTGAGCACAAACCCGGCAAGCCGAAGCGGACCAGCATCGGGCAAGGGCAACACTCACGCCCGCGCAATCGAAAGAAGCTCAGAGGGCAGGGCAAAGGGTAGTTAAACTACAAAAAAGGCCGATCTCGCCTCACGATGGAACACCACGAAGAGGTGCATATCGCGGCCAAGCCGCCCGAAAGTCCATTTACCCAGATCGTTCCAGCCTTACTGACCGCAGCAGTGGTTGGCTTGGCTGGTCTTTTTATACAGGTCGCCAAGCTAGATCAGTCGGTCAACACGGTGGTGGCTGATATTCAAGAGCTTAAAAACGACAGCAAAGAACGTCTTAGCGACCTTGAAACTCGCGTCCGCCAGATCGAAATGCGCGTCGGTTACAACAAATGATCGTCCACTCCACCAAATTTGAAGGCGGCTTTTCACTGGAGCAGCTGGAAAACGAGCGCGGCGAGATCTACTACCGCGCCTGTACGGGCAGCATCTGCCGTTACGCGGAAGACGAGTACATCGCCCGCATGTACCTAGAAGGAATGGGCTGGGATCCTACGCAGCCTGAGCTGGATCAATCCACTCCTCAATCTCAATCTCCAGGCGCTGATCCCAAAAATCCTGCTCCCGAAACCACTCCCGCCAATCCCGACTCGCCTTCCGAACATTGCACGACAGACACGCGGGTATCAGATTCCTCGGATTGGTGTGGCCGCCTTTACTTTTAGCTAATACATGATCGAGCGTGGCCGACCGCCCCAGATCTGAATTGCAGTAGGCACACCTATTACGCCACCGCCAAATAATCTCTTGTCTAAACCTTAACGTCGCTTCCTTTTTGTTTAAGTATTCGCCATCCATGATCTGATGGTCCATACCGCCGTGTCGTTACGCAAAAGGTAGCGGC
>Ga0129333_10003565_pt1 | contig 14586 bp, 16 predicted proteins | sample CPB6_08_DNA_FD_94474 | JGI IMG/M metagenome (GOLD analysis project Ga0129333, IMG submission 94474) | Freshwater to marine salinity gradient microbial communities from Chesapeake Bay, USA - CPBay_Sum_0.6_0.8_DNA | ecosystem: Environmental > Aquatic > Marine > Coastal | place: USA: Chesapeake...
ATGCTAAGTCGTGAAGTGCCGATAGTTGGTGTCAATGCAACGACTAGACGTAAACCAGTAACACCGACTGCGAAGATGTTGCGTAAGTACATGGATGGGGAAACTCTCGTTCATGAATGGTCGAACATTGATTCTCGCGGTAAGGAAGGAATTGAGGCGGTTACAGCGGTTGGATTTGGTGCTGTGATGATCCGTCGAGAGGTATTTGAAAAGACTGGCAGACCTTGGTTTGATGCTGGATGGGGTGCTAGTGGTGTCTGTGGTGAGGATGTCTATTTTTGCGTCAAGGCTGGTTCTGAGGGCTTTCAGACGTATGTAGACCATGAGCTATCAATGCACATCCGACACATAGGAACTTATGAGTACGGATGGAAAGATTTTGAGCAGTTAGAGGAATAACATGGCATTTACCAGCTACAGCGACTTAAAGACTACGATAGCGAACTATCTAGCTCGTAGTGACCTGTCATCAGTTATTCCAGACTTTATTAGGCTTTCTGAAGAACGACTCCGCAGAGAGTTGAGAATTCGTCAAATGCTGGTTGTTGCTACGACAACGACTACAGGGGGCAACTCTAAGATCGGGTTGCCTTCTGACTTTTTAGAGATGCGTGACATTCACCTAGAAACTAATCCGGTGTTTACGTTGCGTTACAAGGCTCCTAATTCCTTTTACGAAACTGCTCGCGTTACTGAGTCTGGCAGACCAGTTGATTACACAATCCTTGGTTCAGACATTCAGTTGGCTCCGGTTCCTGATACGGCTTATACGGTTCAAATGCTGTATTACGCAAAGCCTCCGCTGCTGAGTGACAGCAATGCCAGTAACGTATTCCTAGCGAACTGTCCTGATGCTTTGCTATATGGTGCATTAGCTGAAGCAGAGCCTTATCTGATGAACGATAGCCGGATTCAGGTATGGGCAAGCCTCTATGATCGTTCGGTTAACGGTATTTCTACGTCTGACCAAGCAGGGGAATATAGCGGTCAACCTATGTCAATGTCTTATAACGTGAGGTAAATCATGGCAGAGATGTCAAACTACCTAGAGAACGCTCTGATTAATGCGACTCTACGGAATACAACTTATACAAGCCCATCAACAGTTTATGTTGGGTTATTTACTACTGACCCTACTGACGCTGGTACTGGCACAGAGGTATCTGGCGGTTCTTACGCTAGAGTTGCTGTGACGTTTGGTGCGCCTAGCAATGGCGTATCTACGAATAGTGCAGCAGTTGAATTTGCCCAAGCTACAGCATCATGGGGAACTGTGACGCACATTGGTATTTTGGATGCTTCTACTAGCGGTAATCTGCTGTATCACACAGCCTTAGATGTTAGTAAGACAATAGATAACGGTGACATTTTCAAAATTGCAATCGGTTCATTGTCTGTAACTCTGACTTAAACCATGCCAGCATCCGTATGTGGTCCTTTTACGCTGGAGCAACTAGACCTATTTAATACGTCTATTGATGCTCTGGCGTTTTCTTTGGACAGTACGGTTTGGACTGATCCTAACGTCTGTGTTCTATACGGTGATGCTTCTGTAAGTGGGTTAGCTACAGTTTCCTGTGTTGGTTCAATAATAAAGACCGCCACAGCAGCTATTACTGGTACTGCGACAGTTACGGCTAATGGTGCGTTAGTTATCCTAGCAAGTGGCTCTGTATCTGCGAGTGCTAGTGTTTCTTGCGATGCAATAAAAATTATTAGCGGTGCTGGAAGCATTGTAGCTACGGCAACAGTTTCGGCGATTGGCGGGAAATTAGCGTCTGGATCGGCTGCTATAACTGGTAATGCTACTGTTAGTTGCCTTGGATCGGCTGTTTATAGCGGCAATGCAAGTATTTCTGGCTCTGCTGTTGTTGATTGTTTTGCGTTACGTCTTAGGTCTGGTGCAGGTCAGATTTCAGCGTCGGCAACAGTTAGTGCTGATTCAGTAAGAATTCGTCAAAGTGGCGCAAGTATTGATGGCGAGGCTACAGTTACGGCACTTGGTGGTGTCTCATACTCTGGCAATGCGGAAATACTTTGTGAAGCGACTGTAACAGCGTTAGGTGGCGTTATTTACAGTCAGGCAGCGTCTATCAATGCAATGGCAATTATTGCTGCTTCTGGTTCTATTATTGGTTCTGAATGGGGTGATAGTACGAGCCAAAGCTCAACATGGCAGACAGTCAGCGATCAGACAGATTCTTGGACTAAAGTTTCTGAAACTTCACCGAATTGGACTGACCAGACTCCTATTACACCGGGATGGACTAATCAAACAGCAGCATCAGATGGTTGGTTGAGGCAATAAATGGAAAAAACAAAGATTACATTCGGTGAGTGGTTGCCAGATCAGCCGGGAGTTACTGGCGCATTAACGCAAGCAGAGAACTGTATCCCTGTTGCTAACGGTTATGAAGCTGTTCATAACGAGGCAAACCTAAGTTCTGCGGTTTCTGACACACTTTTAACAACATTTGCAGGTAAGTTTGCTAGTGTTTCTACGTTATTTGCTGTTAGCGCACAGAAAATCTACAAGTACAACGGTACTACCATTGCTTTAGACCCTATCAATACGACTGGATATACGGCAACAGAATCATGGGATGTGACGCAATTTGGTTCTCGTATGATTTTGGCTAATGGCAAAGAGAAATTGCAGTCTTTCACGTTAAATATTAGTTCTGCTTTTGCTGATTTGTCGGCTGATGCGCCTACAGCTAAGTATGTTGCTGTGGTTAGAGACTTTGTAGTTGCTGGAAATGCAGCTAATTTTGAGAATAAGCTGTATTGGTGTGACATTAACGACCCGACAGACTGGACTCCAGCAGCGACATCACAGGCTGATACGCAGGTTATCCCTGATGGTGGCGATATTATGGGGATTACTGGAGGTGAGTTCGGGATTGTGCTGTTGGAAAGCGCAATTTACCGGATGAGCTATGTTGGCAGTCCGTTATTTTTCCAATTTGACGCTATTTCCAGGTCACAAGGCTGCTTATCTGCGGGTAGTGTGGCGCAGTATAAGAACATGACCTATTTCCTAGCGAATGATGGTTTCTATGTTTGCAATGGTCAGTCGGTAGAGTCAATTAGCACTCAAAAAATTAACAAATGGTTCTTTGAAAATGCTCTGGTGAATGATATTGACCAAATGTCATCAACAGTTGACCCGATTCGAGAGCTAATTATCTGGTGTTTCCCATCACAGGCTGGTGGGAATATGCTGTTGTTCTATAGTGTGCCGCTAAATCGTTGGTCTTATGCGTTTACTAGCGTTAAATCGATTGCTGTAACGATTACTCCGTCAGTTACGCTAGAAGCGTTGGACAATTACAGCATTTCTATTGATGCGCTAACAGTTTCGCTAGATGATCGTCAATGGGCAGGTGGTAGCCCGATATTTTCAGGCGTTTCTGGTGGCAGAGTTGTCACATTCTCAGGAACGAACAAGACTGCATCGATTGTGACTGGCGATGTTGATATAGGTAGGTCTGTTATCACATTGGCAAGACCTATTGTTGACAAGGGTAGCGGTAATGTAGCTGTTGCTGCTAGGAATTTATTGGCTGACGATATTACATTTACTGATCCAATAGCTGCTGACGCTGAAGGTCGCTGTTCAATTCGTCGTGCTGGTAGATATATCCGGGTTGAAACTATACCGACTGGCGCAGATTGGAAAACGGCTGTTGGTGTTGAGATTGATGTTGTTCGTCAGGGTGCGAGATGACACAGTTTCGTTCCCTTCCTCCGTTTGGTGGTGACGAACGTGCTGTTGCCGAGGTTGTGCGCGGCATTATGGATGGCAAGACGAATAACACAGGAACGCTGACTTTAGCGACTGGCAATGCCACTACAACAACCTTATACGACGAGCGTATAGGCTATGACAGCCTGATTTTCTTTGTTCCGGTATCTGACGCTGCTGAGACTGATTCTGCTCCTTATGGAGCGTTTCAAAGCGTTGTAGATCAAACTATTACGGCTAACACAGCCACAGCAATGACACTTGATACAACTGATTATTCTAATGGCGTGTACATTAGCAATAGTTCAAGAATCAATGTTAGGGATTATGGTATTTATAATTTGCAATGGTCTGGTCAATTTCAGAATACAGATACTCAATTGCATGATGTTAGCGTTTGGCTAAGAAAGAATGGGTCAGATGTTGGTGGTTCGACGGGATTTATTTCTGTTCCTAATAGTCATGGCGGTGTTGATGGTCACGCTATTGTCGGTTGGAATTATTTTATTGAGTTACAAAAAAATGATTACATCGAACTTTACTGGTCAGCAACTAACGCAGCAATTAGTTTACAGTTCTATCCGACACAAACCAGCCCAACCAGACCAAGTACGGCTTCACTTATAGCAACAATGAATTATGTTGCTCCTGCTGCAACATCTAATTTATATGTTTCGGATAGGCAACAAGGCTCTGCTACAGTTACACATTGGGCAAATAATACGGCAAACAAAACTTACGGATACATCATAGTCGGATGACAGAATTTAACTTTGTACCGCAGCAGGAGATACGAAATTGGTGGGCAACGATAAAGCCGGGGTTAGATGAGATTAAGCTAAAAAGTCCTGAGCCTTGGATAGTTGAGGATGTTTACGTCGATCTGTTTAACCAGAAATCGATGCTGTGGGTAGCGTTAGAAAACAAGCATTTTGCAGGGTTCTTTGTATTGCAGCCACTAGGTCATGAATTGCATATTTGGGCTGCTTGGACGCTAGAAAATGATTATCAAGTGGTTGAAAAGGGTTTACAATTCATTAAGAATATGGCACAGAATTCTGATGTCAAATACTTAACCTTTTCCAGTCATCGTCAGGGTTGGCAACGTAGGGCGAGTCATTACGGATTCCGTCCTAGAAAATGGATTTGCGAGGTGTGATATGGGTGGCGGTGGACAGTCAAGCGAAACAAAAATAAGTGAAGAATTTAAGCCATTTATTACGTTCGCACTAGAAGAAGCAAAAAAGAAATATCAAGCAATGCCGGAAGTTCCTGAAACTCTGGCAGTTGGTCCATCGTCAGCAACTCAGCAAGCTATGGCAATGGCTGAACGCAGGGCTTTAGCTGGCTCTCCATTGGTTCGTCAGGCTCAAGACGTAACGATGAGGATGATGAGCGATAGAAGCCCTTACGAGGCTGGCTATCAGGAAGCAATAGGTAGATACAATCAGATGTATGGTCAGGCTTATACCGACCCATCTGCTGCGTTTTATACCTCTTTGAGAGGTGGTGGCTTCCAGAATGAGGCTATGCCCGGACTGCGTACTACTGCTGGCGGTGCTTATCTAGGTGCTAATCCTTATTTAGAAGGCGCACTAGCTCAATCTAACCGGCTATCGACTGAGGCTCTGCAAGAGGGTCTAAGAGGTATTGAGAGTAGGGCTGCACAAGCTGGTCGATACGGTTCTGGTGCAGAAGCTCAAGCGATTGGTAGGGCTACTGACGCTGCTGCTAGGGCTGTTCAAGAGGCTAATCAACAAGCCTATCTCCAAAACTACATGACAGAACGTGGCTTACAAGAAGCTGCATTAGCCCGACTTGGCGGTATGTCTCAGCAGGACATCATGAACCGTATGGCTGGAGCGCAACAGCTAACTACATCAGGTCAGCAGGAATTTGCTAACCGTTTAGCCGCATTGCAAGGTACACAATCTGCACTAAGTGGCGCACAAGGTATTTATCAGCAGAATATCGCTAATCAAATGGCTGCTGCTCAAATGGCTCCGGGGATGGCTGCTCAAGATTACGCAGATATTCAGAAGCTATTGCAAGTTGGTCAGGGTCGTGAGGCTTATGATCTGCAAGGAATCCAAGGTCGATTGGCTGCACAAGAGTTGCCGTTACAAAGATTGCAACAGGCTGCTAACGTCTTTTATGGTGCGCCATTGGAAACGACTACGACATCTGGTGGGGGTAAATAATGAGTGGCATGGAACCGATGCTCATAGGAGCGATGTTAGGTGGTGGTGTATCTGCTGCTAGAGGCGGTAATCCGCTTAAAGGTGCGCTGTTGGGTGCTGTAGGTGGTGGCATAGGTGGTGCGGCTTTAGGTGCTGGTAATGCTGCTGCTACTGCTGGAATGACTGGTGCGACTATGCCGGCTGCTGGTGCAGCTAGTACGATTACTCCAATGACTGCTGGTGCTACATTTAATCCTGCTGCTGGCATATTTGCTACGCCTACGATGCCGACGTTTGCCGCTACAGGTGGATCAACAGGACTTATCCCATCGATAACTGCTGCTCCTACATTAATGGATAGGCTTAGTGCTGCGACCAAGTTTTCACAAGAAAACCCTTTCCAGATGAATCTAGCATCAAACGTGATGCAACAAGATGCTCAACGGGATGCACAGCGATTGGCTGAGATGAGAGCTAGATCAGGTTTAATGACTGGTAAGCAAATACCAACCATGCCACAGCAAAGATCGAATTTCGGTGTACCGCAGCTTAGTCTTATTTAGGTGACACTATGGCAATAGAAGATTACATTCCTAACATCTTTGGCGGTGTTCCAGTAGGTTATGAAGGTTTATTAGGTCCTGAACAATCTGCTGCGCTACAAAAACGAGCTAACTTAGCAGGATTGTTAGGTGGCGTAGCTGCTCTAGCTCAAGGTATGGGTGCTGGTGGTGCGCCACGTTCTCCTTTCCAGAATATTACTTCTGCACTAGCGGCTGGTTTTGGTGGTGCTGGACAGACGTATCAGCAAGGAATCCAAAACTTAATACAGCAACAGCAATTTGGGGCGCAGCAGCGTCAAATGGCAGGGATTCAGGCTATGAAGTTGAAATATCCTGATCTGGCTGATGAGTTTGATACGAATCCTGCTGGTGCTTTCCGTATCGTTGCAGAGCGTGAAGCAGCATCGCGTAAACCTATAACGCTAGGTGAAGGTCAATCTCTTGTTACCCCACAAGGAGAAATATTGCTTCAAGCTCCGGGATCAAGAAAGAAAAATACTGCTGTTGTCGGCAATACGATTGTTGATCTTGAAACTGGACAGCCTATTTATACTGGTCAGGCTGAGGCAAAACCCGTTGTAGTTGGTGGTAATTTAGTTGATCCCACAACGGGCAAAGTTATATTTACAGCACCATCTGAGGCTCCAAAACCTGTTGTTGTTGGTGGGAATCTTGTTGATCCCACAACTGGCAATGTTGTATTTGCTGCTCCAAAAGAGCAAAAAGCTCCAGAGATTAAAGAATTTGCTGATGGAACGACTCGTCAATATGACCCGGCTACACAATCATGGAAGATTCTTGCTCGTAAGCCAGCAGGTGAAGGCAAGACGATGTATGAGAACAAGCCGACTGTAGATGCTCAAGGTCGGTTAGTGTTCTTGCCTACTCGTCCGGGATTGCCTGTAGTTGATGCCCAGACTGGTAAGCCTATTGATTTTGCGCCTAAAGTTGACATTAAGCCGCTTCCTCCTCAACTGCAAAAAGCTGAAGAAGAAGATTTCGATTTGGGTCAGTCAGCAATTAACCTTTCTAAAGATGCAAACCGTTATGTAAGCAGCATTATTAGCGGGACTATCCCATTCGGAGTTAAGGAAAAAGTCAGAATTGCTGCTGCTAACGTGGTTGGTTCAACTGCTCCTGATGTTGTTGCTCGTAATGACTTTGAACGCTGGAAAACTGAATATATTAATGAGTCTTTGCGTCAAAATAAGGGTACTCAGACAGAAGGTGATGCAGTTCGAGCCGCTAAAGAATTGCAGAGTGCAGAATCTAAGGAAGATGCAGCAAAAGCAATTATCCGTTTGCGTGACATCAATGCAAGACGAGCAAATGATTATCAAAATGCCATCAATAGACGCAGAACTAATGCTAAAGTTGGTGAAGCTGAAGTTAAATTAGAGATTCCTAAGTTTGAGCCTTATGTATTTACTGACGCTGACTATAGGGCTGTTCCTGATGGCGCAACTTATATCGATTCCAACGGTGTCCGTAGAGTAAAAGGAAAACGGTAATGGCTAATGAATGGGAAAAGGATGCTATAGCAGAGCTTCCTACACAGCCTTCAGTAATGATGCCGAAAACTCCTTATATCGGCTCTGCTGAAGCTGTTAGATCAGTTGCTCAAGGTGCTACGTTTGGCTTTGCTGACGAACTAGAGGCTGCTCTTAGAACTGGTCAGATTAGCGGTGAGCAATACCAAGCATTGCGTGACAGATTACGTCAGCAGCAGACTCAATTTAAGCAAGATTATCCGATTCTAGGTGGCACTACTGAGGTTGGTGGTGCTTTAGCTGCTCCATTTGCTGCGTTTAAGTTTCTTGGTAAGGCTGCTCCAGTAGTTCAGGAAGCGATTACTGGTACGACATTGCCACAGCAAGCGGCTAGAGGTGGTGCTACTGGATTGGTTACAGGTGCGCTAACTGGTGCTGGTACTGCTGAAACTGACGTTACTGGCGGTGCTTCGACTTCTGGTGTTATTGGTGGAGCTTTAGGGGCTACAGTTCCTCTAGCATTGCGTGGTGCTGGCAATGTAATTAAAAATATTCTAGTTGCATCAGGAATAGGAGATCAGCCTACAGCAGCGTCTAAACTTATTGCTGATGCCCTAAAGAAAGACAATCTGACTATTGATGAGGCTCAGAATGTTCTATCAGAGCTAGAGCGTCTGAATGTTCCTCGTCCTGTATTGGCTGATGTTAGCAAGAGCCTACAAGACCTAGCGTACTCTGCTTACGTTGTTCCTTCATCAAAGAAGGATTCGACTCTACGCTTCCTAGAATCCAGAATGATTGACCAACCTAACGATATTGTTAAAGGTTTGGTAACTCGCGCTGGATTGGGTAAAAACGTCAACGGTTACGAGTATCTTGAGTTCTTGGCTCAGAACCAGAAGGCTGCTGCTAGTGCTAAATATCCAGAGGCTTATAGCAAAGCTGTAGATGCTAGAGATTTCCGTAAATATGTTGATCGTCCTGTATTCCAGCAAGCCTATGATGAGGCTGTGAAACGTGCTGGTGTTCGAGGCGAATCATTGCCTGACTTAGAGCAAATTAGAAATGCTCAGTTTGTGCCTACTGAAGTGCTGCATCAAATAAAGATTGGCTTGGATCGTATCGTAGAAGGTCAAACAGATTCTATAACTGGCAAAGTTACTGGATACGGTCGTGATGTTTCTAATGTCCGTAGAGAGTTTAATGATCTGATAAAAGAAAAGAATCCTATTTACGCTAGAGCAAACAAGGAATTTGCTGATAACGAGCGTTTAAGAAGTGCTTTTGAGTCAGGTCAAGGCTATCAGAAACTTGAATACAAAGAGGCATTTAACAAGCTAAAAGGCATGAATGAATCTGAAAAAGAGGCTTTCCGGCTTGGCATGATGGCTGACGTAAATAGCCGTTTGGAAAACTTCAAAGGCGGTGACTTTACTCGCCAAATCTTCAAGAGTGACAAGCAAAAGTCTTTGATGCGTTATGCCTTTACTGACAAAGATCAATATAACCAGTTTGTTCAGTATGTAGATGCCTTAGAGCGTCAATCTAAGACTTCTAAAGGCATTATCGGAGGTTCTCAGACCGGTGAGCGTTTGGCTACTAGCGAGACTACTGGTAAGGCTGCTGGATTGGCTCAGAGTTACGCTACTGGTGGATTGGCTGGTACGGCAATGGAACTATTGCGCCAAGGTGCAGCTAGAACTAAAGGCATTAGCGGTGAGACATCTGCTGAACTCCAGAAGCGACTATTTGCGTCTGATCCTATTGAACAACGAGCTATTTTGCAGGAACTCCGTCTTAGGACTCAGAAGCGTCCTGTCGGTGCTGTTCCCGGTGCTGCTGCTATTGGAACATTAACAGGACTGCTATAAAGGTGAATCATGCCAAAGACAAAGATTAGCGAGTACAACTCGAACCAAGCACTAAACACAGACATCAATAGCATTAATATTGACGAAGGCTGTGCGCCTAGTGGTATTAACGATGCTATCCGTACCTTGATGGCACAGTTAAAGAATTTCCAAGATGGAAGCTCTGGAGATGACTTAACTAATACTGGCAATCTGATACCGACAAAGGTTCGCTCAGGCTCTACGACTGATTACACTATTGCTGGTGCTACAACGACTAACCATATTCTTAACGGTACGAGCGTTGCAGGTAGCTTGACCGAGATTATGTGGGAGGCTAGTGCTAACGGTGCTGATCTCCGTATGCTGAAGTCTCGCGGTGCTTCTATCGGTACGAATACGATTGTTCAGTCTGGTGATGCTTTAGGTCAGATTCGATTCGCTGGTGCTGACGGTACTGCTTTTGATGAAGCAGCTAAGGTCATGGTTCGGGTTGACGGTACGCCTAGCACGACCAGTATGCCGGGGCGTATTGAGACTTACACCACAGGCGCATTATCTGTAACGCCTACGCTGCGTACCACAGTCGATTCTAAGGGTAACTTAGTCCTGAATAGTGGCGCACTTATCGAGCGTAGAGAGGCTGTAGCTGCGTCTGATATTGATTTGGCTAAAGGCAACTATTTCACTAGAACAATTAGCGGATCAACGACATTAACAGTTTCTAATGTACCAACTTCAGGCAGCGTTGCTAGTTTTATCTTAGACCTAACGAATGGTGGTTCTGCAACGATTACTTGGTGGTCTGGCACTAAGTGGGTAGGTGGTGTGGCTCCTACGCTAACGTCTAGTGGCAGGGATGTTTTAGGCTTCTTTACTCACGATGGTGGTACTACTTGGTCAGGTTTCGTGCTTGGCAAGGATGTTAAATAATGGCAGCGCATGACATATTGATGGCTGCTGCTGGTAGTGGGAAAGACCCAAAGACTATTGTATTTGGTCATTTTAGTTCACCATCTATTACTGCATTTTCTTGGAATATCAATAGATTTTCTGGTGTTTATTCGCAGCCAGCTACGTTGCCTCCATCTCAACCATTGGCAATGACTTTTGATCCATTGAGCAGCAATGTTGCTTATGTCTTTAATAATTCCCCTTATATCCATGTTTATCCTTGGTCTGATACTGGATTTGGTTCTAAATATTCCGATCCTGCGACATTGCCAGCGGGGGGTAGTAACGGAGTAGCATTTAGTCCGACTGGAGATGCCATAGCAGTAGCTCATGCCACAAGCCCAAGAATTACTGCTTATCCTTGGTCTGGTTCTGGCTTTGGAACTAAGTTTAGTAATCCTGCGACGCTTCCTACTGGTGATGCTGGTGATGTTGCTTTTAGCCCGTCTGGAGATGCTATTGCAGTAGCGCATGGAACTTCACCACTAATAACTGTATATCCTTGGTCTAGTTCTGGATTCGGAACTAAGTTTGCCAATCCTGCTACGTTACCTGTTGGTACTTCTGCTAATGGAGTTAAATTTAGCCCATCTGGTAATGCTTTAGCTGTAGGTCATACAGGAACACCGTATATTACTGTTTATCCTTGGTCATCATCTGGTTTTGGAACTAAGTTCGCTAATCCGACAACATTACCTAGTGGTGATACTAGAGCAGTAGATTTTAGTCCTTTAGGTACAGAGATTGCATTAGGTCATGATGTGACACCATTTGTTAGTGCCTACGCATGGTCTAGTAGTGGATTTGGAGCTAAATTCTCTAACCCAACTACTTTACCAGGAGGATTTGTATTAGATGTTGAGTTTAGTCCTGATGGTGCATTTTTGGCGGTTTGTGGACAAACAGCGAATAATTACTATGTTTATCCTTGGTCAAGTTCTGGATTTGGTACTGTTTTGCCAAGACCATTAACATTAAGTACAAGTACAGTTGGTTGTGTTGCGTGGGGAACTGTTGGTAAGCCACAACAACAAGAAATTATTGCCTTTGGTTCAAGTAATACGCCGGGGCTTTCAGTACATACTTATGTTCCAAATAATGCGTACACATTCGCATATCCTGATTCAAAATCTATTGGCGCTATTTTTGATGTTGATTTTAACTCTAATTCTTCTGTTTTAGCCGCAGCTGGAAGTACGTCACCATATATTTATGTTTATCCATTTTCATTAACAGGTTATGGAACAAAATACTCTGATCCAGCAACTTTGCCAGCTGGTTCAGGTAATGGGATAGCGTTTAATCATAACGATACAGCTATTGCTATTTCTCATGCTACAACCCCATTTATAACAGCGTATCCTTGGTCAAATAGTACCGGGTTTGGCACTAAATTTAGCGATCCTGCTACATTACCAGCAAGTACAGGTAATGGAATCGCTTTTAATAATGATAGTTCTGCGATAGCAGTAGCTCACGCAACTACGCCATTTATTAGCGTTTATCCTTGGTCAAATAGCACAGGTTTTGGAACTAAGTTTGCTAATCCTGCGACGTTGCCTACTGGAACAGGGAATGATGTTAAATTTAGTCCTGCTGGAACTGAAATAGTAGTTGCTCATGATATTACCCCTTGGGTAACGGCTTATCCTTGGTCTGGGTCTGGTTTTGGTACTAAATTTTCCAATCCAGCCACAGTACCAACTGGTGCTGGTAGAGGTGCAGCATTTAGTCCTGATGGAACTGTTTTAAGCGTTTCTCATAATACAACGCCATTTATTAGCGCTTATGCTTGGTCTAGTAGTGGATTTGGTACAAAATATGCAAATCCATCAACTTTACCTGGCGCAACAGGACTTGATGTTGCTTTTAATGTAGATGGTAATACTATAGGTGTTGCTATTTCTGGATTCAATGGAGCAAACATTTATACTTGGTCAAATAGTACAGGTTTTGGATCAAGGTTGTTTAACCTTAGAGGTAGTGATATTGGTAATGGTATAGATTTTGGAAAACTCAGTGCTTAATTTGGAGGATTTGTGGAAGAAAAAATGACTCGGCAAGACATTCTGGTGAAATCACTTGATGGTCGTGAGCAGGAAGTGATGCACTATCAGATCAACATAGACAATTACACACTAGCCCTAGCGGAAATAGAAAGTATGTCTCCTGATGATCGGGCTGAGTTATCCGCATTTGCCGACCAACTTCGTAACCTATTAGCATCAGAGAAGCTAGAACAGAAAAAAGCCAAAGTAATGTTGACTGTTATTAAAAAGCAAATGGAGTAAACCATGTTTGCACTTATACAAGACGGTGCTGTAGCCAAGTATCCTTATACGATTACTGACCTACGATTCGTAAACCAGAATGTTAGTTTTGCAGCTAACGTAGATGATGACACTTTGGCATCATTTGGAATGGTTCGAGTAATTACTGTAGATCAGCCTGAAATAGCTGCTCATCAGGCTATTGATGAAGGTCAGCCAGTATTTAACCAAGAGACTCAGCGTTGGCAGCAGACATGGGTAGTTCGTGATCTGACCGAGACTGAAATCCAGCAACGTAAAGACGCTATCCGTAACGAGCGTAATGCTTTGTTGGCTAAGTCTGATTGGACGCAACTGGCTGACTCTACGGTAGATAAGGCTGCTTGGGCATCTTATCGTCAGGCTTTGCGGGATATTCCACAACAAGCGGAGTTTCCCTATAATGTTACTTATCCTGTAACGCCATAAGGGGCTAAAAATGGCTGGTCAAGAACAAGGACAGGCTCCTGCAAACGCTATGCAGCCATATCCTCAGCAATCAATGCAACAGGCTAGATTTATGCCTTCTGCAATGAGCAATCAATTTATGGGGATGTCTCAAATGTTCCCTACGGCTATGCTCCAGAGTTACGGTAAATATGGTGGTTATGTGCCACCTACACCGGGATACGTTCCGCAAGCTGCTCCTGCGACAACGGTAACGACTACGCAACCTGAGCAAACTCCGGGTTATGTTCCTGCTGCACCAGTTATAACTACAACAGAGGTACAGCAGACTAAGCCAGCATTTGAGGGTGGTTCTGCGATGTTTAGTGGTCCTATTTCGCTATCTAAACAGCAGCAACGTGGTACGCAATTAGTTCAGTCTAGTCCGTTCCGATTTGTAGCTCCGTCTAATGTTAGTTTGGGTAAAAATTTCCAAGCAGACTTACAGGCATTGCAAAATCAATATGCTTCACCTGCTAATTTATACCGTCAAGGTGGCAGGTTAAATCGTTCAGCAGTAGCGCAATATAATCAACAAATTGCCAATCTTGCGACTAATCAAGACTATCAAAATGCTGTACGAGCCTTGATGCAGCGTGAAGGTCTTGGCGGCTTATTAGGTGCATAAAATGTCTGATGTCGATCCTAAAGAATTCGGTGCATTACAGGCTGACGTTCGTACTTTAATCAATGAAATCCACCTGTTGCGTCAGGAAATGGCACAGGTTAATGCTGTTATCAATAGAAGTAAGGGTGCTATTTATATGCTGATGTCTGCCTCTGGATTGGTAGGCTCTGCATTTACTATTTTTGCGACTAAAGTATTTGGTCTATAAGATGTGATCGACCCTGTAACAATTGCTGCGGCTTATAAGGCTTGTACCACAGCAATCGATCTCGCCAAACGCGGCGTAGAGTTGTATAAGCAGATAAAAAATACTGGAAATGACGTAAGCGGCGTACTCAAGGATTTAAAAGAGCAGTATCACAAGATTGTTGATCCTAGTCCTGAGCAGAAGAAACAATATAACGAAGAAGTTAAGAG
>Ga0129333_10003566_pt1 | contig 14586 bp, 12 predicted proteins | sample CPB6_08_DNA_FD_94474 | JGI IMG/M metagenome (GOLD analysis project Ga0129333, IMG submission 94474) | Freshwater to marine salinity gradient microbial communities from Chesapeake Bay, USA - CPBay_Sum_0.6_0.8_DNA | ecosystem: Environmental > Aquatic > Marine > Coastal | place: USA: Chesapeake...
CTGATCATTGGGCTCAAACAAGAATGTCTTGCCGATTTCTTGCAGGCGACCACGTACAAATGCTATCAAACGTGCCACGTTGATTCTATCCAACGCAGTGCTAGCTCCTTGTGTGGTCTTGTTACCAAAGTTGGTGATACCGATACCAGGCACGAATGTGATCGGGTTGATATTGGCTGTGTACAGCACGTCGCGCAGACCTTGATTCACACCTATGGTCACAAATTCACCGGTAGTAGCATTGATGTAACCAATTCTTGCAGCGTTGTCGATCACACCACGGCGTGTACCAGCAGGTGCCAACCATGGATAAGCCACTTCATCACTGCGAATCACTGTGCGGATCATCATGTGGCTTGGTGGTTGTACCACTGCTGAGCCACTCAGATCTGTGGTCTGGCAGCTGGGATAGAACACACCCACATAAGGATCAGCTGTGGTCAAGCCATCTTGAGTGCTGAGTCCTGCACCACTGTTATTGGTAGCCCAAGCCTGCAAAGTTGTGGCATCGGCTGCTAGACGCAATGGTGTATCACCTATAACAAACGCAGTGTCATTGCGATCGTTGTTGAGTGTGATCATGTTGGTGATCAATTCAGGGTACTGTGGACAAGCAATAAGATTGAACTGACGCTGTTCTTCACGTAGTTCAGTAGAGCTGTCTATGGCAGATTTCAATGCTGCCACTATCAAAGCACGCTGAGATTGACGACCCATGTATGGCGCACCATTGGATTTGTTGCCCGATGCTGTGACCCAGGCATTGGTCACTGTGGGCAGAGTATCATCTGGGAATGTGGTTGAGTTAAAGTAGTCAACTTGGAAACTCTTGACATTGAATCCTGAACGTCGTGTGTTCCACAGCAGTGTACCTTGTGGATACAGCGTGGGATCAGGTGCATCAAGATCCAAATAGTTACTGGTCAACAAGCTGCTGATAGTGGGAATACTTGCTGTGATGGGATCTGTGGTACCATTTGGTGCCCAGCGAGCATCAGCAAACAAAATACCATTGCTGGTGGTTTGATCTGTGTTGTCGATCAACACCCACTGCAAGTTACCATTCACATCTTGCCAGCGATACAGCATGGGATAGTTTTCTAGATCTGAAGTATCGATCCAGAGATCGCCTTCTACCAGGGCACTGGCTGCGCTGTCGTTCTGTGTGGTTGGTGCAGTTGCTGAAAAGATTGGTCCGGATGCATTTGTCAAGCTCAAATTATATCCACGCACATCGTTGGTAACGTTTTGATAACCGTACCAGGCGCCGTCATCTTGTATCATGATATCAGCCTGATTAGTGGCGCTGTAGTACCACAGGCGACCATCTACTGGATCCTGATACGGCGCAGTGTTGCTGGCCGCGTATGTAAACCAAGGTTGCTGCACAAATGGGCTCAATATCAAGATGGTGCTACTAACACGGATGACACCTTCCACTGATGAATTGAATCCTGCTGTGGTCACTGGAATACCCACTACGTTTGTCAATGTGATGGTGCCACCTGCAGAATGAGTGAAAACGATGGCTCCATCGCTGTTGACGCTGGCACTGACATATGGCACATTTGCAGCACTCACAGCCGCGATAAAGTCACTCACCGTGGTTCCCAGCAATGTGGCAGTGACCGGGCTGGTCAAAGTTGGGGAGCCTGGCTGTGATGCTGATATAGTAAACGTGTTACCAGATACAAACGGTCCAGGGCTGGTGTCATCACCTGTGACCACCGTGGCTCCTGCCACTTGCTTTTCATAAATTTCCAAACCAGATATTGGAGATAAAGCAAAAGTTGGGTCTGTCCTAGCAATAGTAGTGCCAACTGGAATATTGAGACCGCCTCCTGATGGATCCAGTTCATATATTCCGTTGTAGATACTTGGGTAAATGTTACAGCTTTGCTGAATCCAGGTAGCCAGTGCAGCACTGTATTTTTTGACAACCAGATTGGCACCAAGATTCACGTTGTTGATTTTTTGCCAAACACTGCCGGTTGGTTCTGGTTGAGTATCTGTACTTCTCCAACGCGGAGCCTGATAACTGTATCCAGTAAAGAATTCTGGAGCATAGTAGGTGCTGCCAGCTGTGATGCCCAACGAGGTCAAGGTGCTTCCCACACCATTGGTCAAAATAACCGCGCCTGTACCTGCGGTGCTGCCATCAGCTGTGGCAGTGCTCTTGCAATAAATGTTCAGCTTGCCATCTATCACGGCACTATACACACCAGTGATGGCTGCGGTATTGATAGCATTGCTGAGTCCTGTGACTGTGGGTGTACCTGAAGGTACAGTGACCACTGTGCCATTGATGATGATGGTGTCGTTGCCTACCAAGCTGGTTGGGGCCAAAGTACCTGTAACTGTGGGCCAAGCTGTTTTCCAATCATCGCTGCCTACTGCCACCCAAGTATTGTACAAGTCACTGAGATAGGTGGAACTTGTTTGGGTAGAGGTGGGACCGCCACGCTTGAAATAAGCAGGATTATGCACATCATCTGTGACAGGATCAGCCAAGGTCACCACCGCATAATCACCAATGCTGCCCAAAGTTTGCACAGGCGTATCAGAGCCAGATTGTAAATCTGCGCTGTTGGTTATCACTATGGGAACCTGATTGGTAAAAGCACCAGTGGTGATATTCCACTGGAACAAGCCCCACAATGTGTTAGCAGTATCTAACCAGTAATCGCCATCAGTTGGAGCCCCAGTGGGTCGTGTGAGACTGGCAGTTAGTTCTGCTAGATCGATGTTGGCACGCTGCACATAGGCCTGGTTGGTGATGCCCAAGGCCGAATAAGCTGCCAGCAAACCGTATTCATTAAGTTCATAACCATTGATGGGGGTACCAGCAGTGGTCTTGTAGAAGAAAGGCACACCAAAAGTGTTGCTGAGATCACGCTGGCTGGTTATGGTGTATACCTTGCCTGCATTAGCTGCCAGTGTGCCTGCGGCCACACCCACGCCTGAGCCAGAAACCTTGTTCTGCGCTGTGGCTATAAGCACATAAGGTACTGAGTTGGTGGTAGCTGGGATATACTGACTCTCGTCAATTACTGTTACTTCTACGCCTGGTGATAGTAGTGCCATTTTTGGTTCCTTCCGAAGTTGTAGATATTTAGCGGAAAGCACCAAAACCCTGGTGGATAGGCACCCTTACGGTAAGGTTCGCCTGGATAAGTACATCATGGATCGTCCACTATGCAAAGCCTGCAATCAGAGATTCCGGGCAGTGAACTGTTACCGCAACGGTAAAGTATATTACCGCAGCCGTTGTGAAGCATGCCTGCGTCGTGGGCGCAAAATCAAGCCTGCTCAGCCCAGATGGCAACAGGAAGGCTACAAGAAAAAACCCACCTGCGATCGTTGTGGGTTCAGGGCCAAGGTATCAGCACAGCTCTTGGTGTATCACACAGATGGTGACATGCGTAACTGTCAGCAGCGCAACCTGCGCACCATATGCCAGAACTGTGCAGTGGAAGTGGCTAGGCTGGATTTGCCTTGGCGTGTTGGGGATCTAGAAGCGGATCATTAAGTACCTGCTCTATCTGACGGAATGTGGCGTCAAAGCTGTGATTGTTGTCAATCACAGCATCAAAGTCAGTGCCCACCCAGGCCGTTTCGCTGGCATGTATGCCTGCCTCCTGCAGGCGTTGCTGAGCCACCCAGTCACCCGAGTTGGCTGCTACTGCTAACCCATACCACCAGGGATCGGGACCACGGCGTACACGGATCACATGCCCACCTGCCTGATGTATGGCCCGGATCTCGTTGGGGAATCTGCAATCTGTTATGACCACATCATCTGCGCCATTGCGCAGCCGGTTTTCCACGCTGGCCACCCAAATCTCATCATGGTAGCCTTGGCGGCACACTTCAGTGCCCCACTGTTGCAGCACTTGCCGGGGCGTGATTTCGCGCCCTAGACGCTGGCTCCACCACTCATCACGCTGCTCGCGCCAGGCCCTGCTTTGCTGGGTGCGCCCTTCCAGCAGCTCACGATCCCAGCCAAACACGGCACTCACAGCGTCTTTGAGAGTGCCTGCGAAGCTGATGCGGCGAAACTGGCGCACGTTGGCCAAGTAATCCGCTATGGTGTCCTTGCCGGAACCGATGAATCCACAGATGCCTATGATCATGCCAGTGCCTTGATCTTGAAGTATGCCAAAGTTTCTTGCAGCAGTTTGATCTGGCGGCGACAGTCCTCCAAAGCATGGTGGCTGGTGGGTGGTTTTTCTAGGTCAGGCCACAGGCTGAACACTGTGCGGCTGTCCCGCACTCGGTAATACTGCCAGGGTATGGGCTTGTTGTAGCTCTTGTAGGCATGTTCCAGGATGGTACAGTCAAACGTGGGACCTTGGCACCACAAGAACTTGCTGTGCCAGATCAGTTTGCCCAGCTCATCCAGGGCTTGATCCAAGGGCACACGGTCTCTCTCGTTGAAAGCTTCTTCTCGGGCAGCGTCCGGCTGTGTGGCCCACCAGTCCAGGGTGCCTTGATCTATGGTGCGATCTTCCTGGCTTTCCAAGGTGATTCTGGCATAGTAACTTTGATCGTAATAGCCATCACCAAAAGGATCAAAGCTCTGTGCTGCTATGGTCAGGATTGTGGCAGCGGGTGCCACGCCAATGGTTTCAATATCTATCATCAATGAGCTCATGCTGCATTATAGCAAGAGCCGATAAGGACTGCAAGTAGTGATTAACCAATCACCCAGGTCAGGGGCTGGGAACCGTCCACATAGATGCGCAGTTCTTCCACGCATTTGTCCATCTGGGCCTGTGCTTCGGCTTTCATGGCAGTACCGTTGAGGCTGGTACCTGATTGTGGTCCGGCTATAGTTTGGAACTTTTCCCGGGCTTCACCAATGATGTACTTGCAGTTGGCTACCATGTAGTCCCGAATCCACTGCCTGATTTGGAAATCGCTCAAGAGGTTGATTTCGGGTTTCAAGTTGTAGGTCCACAACAGCACGTTCTCTCCTGTGCCGCGCCAGTCCCGCACCATTTGCAGTTTCTTGGTCACAGGATTCCAGGTGTAGTTGACAAATCCACCAAACATGCGGGCGGCCAGTTCCACATACTGGGTATAGAAATCATAGGTAGCCAAGCCACCTGCCACGTTGAAGTTCATGAGATACACGTTTAAGCTGGCCTGAGTAAATGGATCAAAGTTGGATGCTTGGCTACCGGTGCTGTCACCAAAAGTGCGGCGGAAAATCTGGCGCACTTGTATGACCTCTTGAGGCAAGGTGTATATCTGCACATCCCGCACCAGGGTCAAAAAACTGTAACTTTCTTCGTAAGCGGCCTGGGCCCGTTGGCGATACACGCCAATGGTTTTTTGATACGCGGCTTCATAGTGTGCAGGATCCAGTTCCAGATCGATAATCTGGTTGGCCAGTTGTAGCTGCACATAATCAATCAGCTGTTGTTTGAGTGTTTCCAGTGTGGTTTCGGCCATGGCCTTGACTCCGTTTGATTATATTTATGGTTTTTGACTTGCCTTTTTGATGCGCTTGTATTTGATGCACCTCATATTTTTCAGGACAAAAGCCACATTGTGGTATAGGCTGTTTGATCTCATCCAGGATCTGTTGACCGCGCTGTGCAAAATCTTCAGCTGTGTACGGCCTATAAGCATTGAGACTGTCACGATCCTGTTGGCTGATAGCTAATGGATACTGCTGATCAAATTCGGGCAACAAGGCCACCGGTCCACATTTGTACAGTTTGCCTTTGATCAAGTGATAGGTTTTGTTTTGCACAAAGCTGCAATTTTCATGCGCCAGCAAGGGATCGCTTTGATGCAAGGTGAGATCTCCGTTTGCATCCGTGTGCAAACTACTGTCCACAAAACTATGACCCGGCTGGAACCAAACTCCCATTGGTAAAGCAGAGCTCACAAAATGTAGGTTGTCTGCTGGTCCAGCATGATGCTTTTGTCTGCCACCGCCTAAAAATTTATCTATCTGGTCACGCAGCCATGGCTGATCCTGGAGATTATGCGCTGTCACACACAACAGAATCTTGTTGTTGCGCAAGGTATCGCGCAATCCTGCCACGCGATTGATGTGATAACCATTGCTTACAAGATGTATGTTAGCCCGAGGCCACAGGGATCTGATTCCGGCGCACCATTCCAGCACAGTGGGATTCAGCAGAGGCTCGCCGCCTAAGATGGTTATCTTGTCAAAGTCCAATAGGTCAGCCCAGGCAGTATAGTCCTGGGCATGATCCTGCCAGCGTTGCCAGCCCCTAAACACATAGTTATTGAATCTGTTGCAATGCTCGCAGGCAAGATTGCACACATTGGTGATATAGAATTCTACTACAGGCAGGGTATGGGGCACGATGCCCCTATTTACCAAGCCCGCAGTATCACTAGATCCTCAGTGCCCCGGCCATTGAACTTGGTCTCAGTGGCCTTGATGTCCTTGAACACTTTGCGGGCAGCAGGCTTGCCACCTGCCATCAGGCTCTTGATCTGCTCTGCAGGCTTGCGCAGTGTCTTTTGGATGGTCTCAGCAGTGTCAAAGCCAATGATGGCATTGTTCTTCACAGTAAACGTACCCACATGGCTGTCTGCTACCACATGGATCAGCTTGCGTTTTTTGGTGTGATATAGCCAGGCTTCGGCGCAGTTGACCAAACGGTATGCGGGCTCTGACGTGAGCTTGAGCTCGGCAAATTCGCGCAGGAACTTGAACTTGGCGGCTTGTTTCTCTGGAGGCACAGCCTTTTTCTTGCGCGGCTTGCGCTCCACTTTCTTGATCTGCACATAAGCACCGCAGTCATTGACCACAGCTTCGCAGAACTTGACCATGTTCTTGAGTTCATTGCGACCCAGGTGGCCATAGCCTTCTACCAGCTGGGCATCCTTGCCCTTGAGTGCGATCTCCAGTTCAGCCTGATGATTTCGCCAGATGGTGGCAATGTCGTTTACCATCTGGGGCGCGATGTTCATGCCGCGCATGATGGCCATGGGCTTGAAGTCAGCTGTGAGTCGGCAGCCTCCGGCACGGAAGTCATCATACAGGCCCTCCAGCTCACCTGCGCACTCTGCTACTTTTTCACGCAGGCGATCCTGGATGTTGGGTTTGTTGGCGGCAGGTTCTTCTGTGGCCTGGGGTCGGGGAGCAGGTTCCTTGAGTGCCAGCAGGGCTTTGATACCATCTGCCACGTAGCGGCCTTCGCGGTCATTCAGCTCCAGACCCACCATGTTCATCCTGCACACCCAGGCCAGGGTGGTAGTGAATGCGCTGTCCGGCAAGGTGCGTATCTTTCGAGCGTCGGCTTTGCTGTCATTGTGCTCCAGCCAGGCCACGATCATGTCCCGGGCTTCTTTTTTGCTGTAGAAGTAGTTGTACCAGGCCAGTGCTTTGGAGAGATGGCCTGCACGATTTTCCGTGGGCTGCAAACGCCAAGTGGGTTCTTCGCCCCAGTATTTGGTATCCCCGCTTTTGGGAATCAGTGGTCGTATGGCGGACTTGTCGGTGGCTTTACGGGCTGTGGCCATGTGCGCTCCTTGAGGCTAAAAGGCTATTGTAACACAATGCTCATTTTGGGTCAACCTTCCCGCATGCTCAGTTGCACCCAGGTCAGCCACTTCTCATCTGTGAAGCCCACAAAATATGGGCGACGTCCTTTTTTATCGCCTGGATATTCAGGTTCACGGCGGGCACCAAACCAATCTCTCCACACGCTCACAGTGCCATCATCACGCACCCTGGGATATTGGCTACCAAAAGTTCGGATGCAGGCCCGGTCCCAGTCTGAACCCTGCCCGGCATAACCAGTGAATTTCAAGGCCACTGTGTATCCCAGTCGGAATGCTTTGTGGCGTCGATCCAGTTTGATCAGTTTCATGTTAGTATTTCAATCTGGCTATGAGTAGATGTTTTTCAAAGTTGTCAAAGGCCTGCTCGGCCCGGTGGTATATTTCTTCATATTGCCTGGTGGTTCTTTGCAGCCTACGGCAGTTGACTGCTTCCTGGCTGAGTTCTGTTAGCAGGCGTTCTGCTGCATTCAGCATGATCTGGAGATCTTGGCGGGCGCGGTTGTTGCGTATGTGCGTCCAGAGCTGCGCCCTGCAATCCAAACTTCTCTGTGTTAATTCATCCATACCAGTATTTTATGACAAATGGGTTTTCTGGTCAACCTTGCCCATAAATACAGCACTATGCCCCGCCTCAGCCTATACCGCCCCAACAAAACCAACGATTATCGTTTTTTTGACCGCACCATTTCGGAAATGTACACCGTGGGCGGACTGGATATCTACGTCCACAAATATCTAGGCCCGCAGACTGGGGATGTGGGTGACAATGATGCCACCCTGCCCGTTTATGACACCAGCAATCCTTTGTTCATTGAAGATCTGCTGTTGCTGGAAAACCGCGATCGCAAGTACGACGCAGATGTGTATGTCATGCGCGGTGTGTATCGCACCCAGGACATCGACTTCAACCTCACACAGTTTGGTCTGTTTCTCAACAATGATACCTTGTTCATAACATTCCACTACAATGACATGATCGACACGTTTGGACGCAAGCTGATGGCAGGAGATGTGTTAGAGCTGCCCAATCTCAAGGACTACAATCCTTTGAACTCTAATCTGGCTTTGGCTTTGCCCAAATACTATGTGATCCAGGACGCGGCTTTTGCTTCAGAAGGATTCAGCCAGACTTGGTTGCCACATCTATGGCGTGTGAAAGCCACGCCCATGGTCAATGCACAGGAATACAATGACATCACTAACAAACCGTTTGAACCAGACAACATCTGGGATAATGGTAACTTTTATCCTGCTGGTACTATAGTGAAGAACGGCGACAGTTACTATATTGCAGCACAAAATGTCCCACCGGGCACTGATATCACCAATACCACATACTGGACACCCAAGACTCCCGACACAATCGCGGACAAACAGAGCACTCGTCCCAAAGATCTGGAGATCAACGACGCAATCTTGGTGCAGGCAGGTATAGAAGTACCACTCAGTGGTTACGACACAGTAAAATTCTTTATCTTGCCTACCACGGAAAGTGGTCAACCAGCAGGCACTGGGCTCACAGCAGACGGCACATCAAACACAGCTGATGGTACGCAACCCGGCGAGAATATCACTCCACGAGCAGATGGTTATACCATGGGCTATCTGACCGGTGACGGTATAGCTCCAAATGGTTTGCCTGTGACCCCAGGTGTGAGCTTTCCTGCCAATCCTTCGCTAGGAGACTATGCTCTGCGCCTGGACTATGTACCCAATCGTTTGTTCCGATACAACGGTGCCACCTGGGTCAAGATCGAAGACAAGGTACGAACAGGTCTGGATCTGGACCAGAGTGCCAAGACCTTGCGAGCCGGCTTTGTGAACAACGACGCCATGGTACAGACGACCGATCGTGGACTCATACCCAGTCGACAGAGCCTCAGCCAGATTCTCAAACCCAATGCAGACAACGGAGGCTAACTGATGCCAGGTCCAACTTTTTTTTACGACGAACAGATACGTCGTTTTCTCTTGCAGTTTGCCAGGATCTTTTCTAACTTTAGCATTGAGTACGGTCGCAATGAAGAAGGTACCGATCATGCTTTGGTAAGAGTACCTGTGCGGTATGGTGACAGCACACGCCAAGCATCTACCATCATGCAGCAGAACTCTGCCAATCAGTTGCCAAGCACGCCGCTCATGACATTTTATATCAGTGCGCTAGATTATGACCGGCCCAGGATGCAAGAGCCTAGCTTTGTGAGCAATACCCAGGTACGCCAGAGATTATATGACACAGCCACAGACACCTATGAAACCACACAGGGCAATGCGTTCACCATAGAACGCTTGATGCCTGTGCCCTACAAGCTCACGCTTAAACTGGATATTTGGACATCAAACACCAATCAAAAGATGCAGTTGTTGGAACAGATGTTGGTGCTGTTCAATCCTAGTTTGGAGATACAGAGCACTGACAATTACATAGATTGGACCAGTCTCAGCATCTGTGAACTTGAAAGCCTGATCTGGAGCAGCAGAACCATACCTCAAGGCACAGACGATCCCATTGACATCGCCACTCTCACGTTCAACTTGCCTATCTGGATTTCAAGTCCAGCCAAGGTCAAGAAACTGGGTGTGGTAGAACGCATAGTGGCCAGCATCTATGATGCACAAGGTGATGCAGCCACTGCCATAACAGACAATGATCTATTATTGGGCACGCGGCAAAAGTTCACCCCTTACAATTATCAAGCTCTGTTGATTGGCAACAAGATACAGGCATTACGCACCCAACAAGTGATAGATCAACCCAATACCAGCCTTGCACCGCCAGACTCACCTCCCAGTAATCTCTTGTGGTCGGCTGTGGTAGGTCAATATGGCGTGCTCCGACCTGGCATCAGCTATATAGTATTGGATCAAGAAGATGGATCAGAGGTAACCGGCACTGTGGCATACGATCCCACGGACGATCGTTTTCTATTGTTCGATCTAGACACAGATACCATACCAACCAACACTTTGGCGCCTGTGGATGCAGTGATTGATCCGTTGTTGAGTGGCCCCGGAGCTGGCTTGCCCGCAGCCACAACAGGAACCAGATATTTGTTGACTCAGGCCACTGGATCAGAAAGCAATGTTTTCAATCCAGCAGCATGGATCGGGTCAGATGGTAGGCCTTTGATAGCGCAGGCCAATGACATAATAGAGTATACAGGCACAAGATGGAGAGTCACATTCATAGCAAGGACCATATCTACCACGGAATACGTGACCAATATAACCACGGGCATACAGTATCAATGGACTGGAGCAGAATGGATCAAAAGCTATCAAGGTCTCTACCCCGGAGGCACATGGAGCCTGGTGTTATAAACGCAGTAGGCGTATGGTTCTACAGCACCACCACACATCGTTATCTGTATCTCATGCGCGATGATCCAAGACATCCTGGCAGTTGGGCTTTGCCCGGCGGCAAGATTGAACCTGGTGAAACTTTGATCAGCGCCATGCAGCGCGAATGTGAAGAAGAACTGGGCTTCATGCCTAAGTATACCAAGCTCATGCCCCTGGAAAAGTTCACCAGTGCTGATCAAGGTTTTGTGTACAACACATTTTTCTGTGCTGTGGACTCAGAGTTTCAACCACAGTTAAATCACGAACACCTAGGTTGGGCTTGGATAGCCAGTGGTCAGTGGCCGCGCCCCATGCATCCAGGATTATGGAGCACTATCAAGATAGAAGAAGTGCAGGGCAAGATCCTGCAGGTCCAACAAAGCCTGCTTTAATCAAAGAAAAACATTTGCCACAGCCGGCTGTTTTCAGCAGTGAAGCCAAAATATTTGCTGGCTGCATGCAGGTAACCTGCATTGAATATCACAAGCCGGTTGTACACATTGCCCAGCACATCCACTGTCTCAAACCTGGTACCATCAAAGTTGCGTGATCCTGGCAAGAAACAACGTTGTATATCTGCATGATTCAGGTGCCTGATATCTGTGCCTTTGAGCGCATAAGTGCTAGTACCTGTTTCATAGGGCGCATTGGGTGTGAGATAGATCATGCCCGCCCAGGCCTGAAGATCGCAGTGATACACCAAAGGTTCACCTGCCTTGCAATACTGGAAGCGACCATTCATGCCATGATCTTGCCAACGAGTGATTGAACGACCCATGATCTGCTCAAAGCGTTCTTTCAATCCTGGGAACAAGAACTGGCGTTCGGTGCGAGTGCCGATATAACCCTGCTCACCATCTACATTGTGCTGATACTGCTGCTGTAAGGCAAAGTCACGTATGGCATCAGGATCAGTATAGAAGTTATCTACCACCCAAAAACCCGGCTGGCTTTGTGGATTGAATATGCTAGAATCTAGGATCCTAGGTGCAGCCACAGTCGATGCTACTGGTGGTGCCGCAGTCTTGGGCTCAGGGAACATGTAATCTAAGGCAAACTTGGCACCAGGTTCCGTTGCCCGTAACCTATCACGAATGGCTGTGTCCACCTGGTCAGGATGCACCCACCAATCCTCATAGCTGTTGATTCGATTATATGCCACGTCACCAACCAGGAGCTGGTAACCTTGAGCTTGCAGATATGCTCGACTGCGATCTCGTACTGTGGCATCTGAATAGTGGTCGTGTTCAAACGTGATAACCGAGAACTTGTACTGATCAAAAGGTATGCGCTGCAAGATCTCAAACGTGGTCTCAGGTGGTTCGCAGTCTACCTGCAAGTAATCCACATGGTTGGTATTTGTGATTTCTTTCAGCAGGTCAACATAGTTGACTCGAGTAGCATCAGCACACAGGGCACGATTGCGACGCTGATTGGCGAAATCAACTATCTTGGCCATGTCTATGTCTATGCTGATACCAGTCCAGCCAAAGCCAGTTTCCAGCAGGGCTGTGTTGTTGCCCGAGAACGGTTCCGCGCTACCAATCTCTAGATATGTGCCACCACGCCGGCCCCCCAAGGCAGCCAACACAAACAGGTCCTGATAGCTCTGGCTATAATTCTTTTGTACTTGATCCAGTCCTGGGAATGGGGCTCGCATGCGGCTGGCTAGGGCCGGATCATAGGGTGTGTGTAGGTATCTACCCAGACCTTGTTTCACCGGAGGTAGGTTGCGTGGATCACCACAGGTTTTCAAGTTGTTGATCACCGCGTTGTAATGTGCGTCATCCAAGGCATGATTGATCTTGAGATCCCACATGATCTCACGGCTCTCTTCGGTGTGTCCTACCCACCATGCAGCCACACCCTTGGCAAATAGAAGACCCCAGTGTCCAGGATACTGCACATTGGTGGGCAAGCCACCAAGACCAAAGTCACAGGTTTGCAAGCCCAAGCAGGCCACTGTGTAACTGTCCTGCCACTGCCGCTGGCGTTCATGCAGCCTAGCCAACAAGAAATAGGCTTCAGGACGAGTGGGTATCAAAGTGATGGCCTTGAGCAGCAGAGTCTTTTCAGTGTCGTCCCGGGTCTGCTGGCGCTCAAAACACAAGGCCATCCTGAGCAGGGCTTCGTATTGCTGTTGGTCTGTGGTACTGCGCTCTGCTGTGCGCAGATAGAAACTGATGGCAGCACCTGTCTGTCCCATGAGATCATATTCCAGGCCCAGATCAAAGTTGGCCTGGGCATCTTGTGGATTCTGGATGTAGTTTTGTAAGTGTTTCATTAGGTGACCCCGGGGTAGAACTTGATGGGCTGTGGCGCAGGGTGTGCGCCATTCTCACAGTGTAGGCACATGTCATAGCAGGTCTGTGTTTGTGGCAGGATCTCCTCATAGGTCTGGCTGTTGAGGTTGCCTATGATGTTTTCTAAACCATAATCCATGCAGCACAGACTCACATCACCATTGGGCAGCAACACATTGTGATAGAGATGCTCCACACAACCACAGGTCCTGGGTCCATCTGTGTGCTCAATACGGTTCCAGCGATTCTGCAAGGGCACAAGAGCAGGTTTCAGCAGGCTTTCACGACTGAGGTTACCTGCTCTATCCCACATGGTGCTGGGCCGCGGTGCAGGAAACAAATGCCGGATTTCGGGATGCAGGTCCTGACCCATGCTCATGGTCTGGAAGTTGTGTATGCCATGTTGGTTGTCTCGGAACCAAGTCAAGGTGCGGATATAACCTGGGGTGATAGGGTGGCGAGCCAGCATCTCGCTGTCAGGCAGGTGCAAGGTGAATCCACCATTGGGCTCGCCTGCGAATGGTATGTGGGCTATGCTTTCCGCATCCTCCACACTCATGCCCACGCCCGTGGTGAACACGCTCACAGGATGCCCACGCTCATGTGCATACAGTACCATGGCGCTACAGTTCTTGTTCATCCAGGGCTCAATGAATCCTGAGAACGTGATACGCACTTCACGTGGCACAGTTTCTATCATGCGCTGGAAATCTTCCAGGGTCATGGTGCGTTTACCCTTATATACTTTTTCCAAGGTGCGCTGTGGACAGAACACACAATCTACAACACAACCTTTGGCAGGCACAGAAGTTGTGACCTCCAAGGTGGCTGCTGGAAATGTGTTCCAGAGTTTTTTCTCTGCTACTGGCACGCGGTTGTCGATGTAGATGTTGATGGCGCTGTAGTGATCTATGAACCAGTCACACCAGAGATTGGCCATGATATCCACATAGTCCAGGCTCAGCACACGATGCGTGGGCATGTCACGCAGGTAGGTGTCACGGAACTGTCGGAACTTTTGTTTGAGTTCTGGTGTGTTGAGATGGAACTCTCCGGCTATCTTCTTGACATTGTGCATGATCCATTCACGATTTTCATCGTTGAAGATATCGTATTCACCACCTTCGCAGTCGGTCTTGAGAAAGTCAATCTGGGTGATGTTGTTTTGGCTTATCAGCGTCTTGAAAGAGATAGTGTCTGTGATCCGGCCATCTGTGCCATCGCTCATGAGCTGTTTGCCGGGTTCAAACATGCCACTCAAGTAGTTAGCACCGTCTCTTGGACCCAGGCCACAGTTTATGGCAGTCACAGGCACGTGGGTGGTGGCCAAGTTCTTTTGCAGTGTGCGGAACAGATCTGGCTCAGGTTCCAGGCAGTAGATGTGTGC